>Ga0172370_10003291_pt1 | contig 22514 bp, 10 predicted proteins | sample LakKiv5m_FD_114538 | JGI IMG/M metagenome (GOLD analysis project Ga0172370, IMG submission 114538) | Freshwater microbial communities from Kabuno Bay, South-Kivu, Congo - kab_022012_11.5m | ecosystem: Environmental > Aquatic > Freshwater > Lake | place: Democratic Republic of the Congo...
CGAGCTTACGTCGGGGCGGGCCTCTCTCATCTCGCGAAAGCCCGGCCTCGTATCGTGGAGTTCCGAACGCACCGGACCCAGCCTGAGCGTGGCGTGCAGGGCCGACATGAGCTTCGATGGACACGTCGGCTACCGGCTGACCGTGAAGGCGCACGAGGACGTCCGGCTGACCGACGCCGTCCTCGATCTGCCCCTGCGCCCGAGTGTGGCTCGGTATTTCATGGGCGCCGGACGTAAGGGAGGCATCACGCCCGACGAGTACGATTGGCGCTGGACGACGCCTCATGACAGCTTCTGGATCGGCGACGTGCCGGCAGGGGTCCATTGTGAGCTCCGAGGTAGCTCATACAATGGTCCGCTCCTGAACCTCTTCCGTCCGGCGCCGCCGGTTACGTGGTCGAACGGTGGACGCGGCGGCGTGACGCTGTTGCGTACCGATCGGGCCGTCACGGCTCGCGCTTACTCCGGCGCGCGCGCGATGAAGGCCGGCGAAGAGCTGGTGTTCGAGTTCGCCCTGATTCTGACGCCCGTGAAGCCGCTTGACACCGCCGCGCACTTCCGCACCCGGTACTACCACGGCGGCGACAAACCGGTCATCAGCGACTACTCGGTGGGGTCCGGGATCAACGTCATCAACATCCACCATGCCAACGCGGTGAATCCCTACATCAACTACCCGTTCGTTACGGTTGGGCCTCTCCAGGCACTTGTGCGTCACTGGCAGGAACGGGGCATGAAGGTGAAGCTGTACTACACGGTCCGGGAACTGACGAACTACATCGTCGAGCTGTGGGCGCTTCGGAGCCTGGGCAACGAGGTCATCGCCGGAGGGCCCGGGGGAGGCTTCCCATGGCTGCGCGAGCACCTGGGCGGCGACTACACGACCCAGTGGTTCGTGCCGTACCCGGACGGCACCGCCGACGCCGCTCTGATGAACAGCGGCGAGACCCGCTGGTACAACTACTACATCGAGGGGCTCGGATGGCTCGTGCAGAATGTGGGCATAGACGGCTTGTACCTCGACGACGTGTCCTACGACCGCCGCATTCTGATGCGCATGCGCAAGGTCATGGAGGCACGACGCCCGGGGTGCATGATAGACCTGCATTCGAACACCGCCTTCTCGATCGGTCCCGCAAACCAGTACATGGAGTACATGCCGTACGTTGACAGGCTGTGGTTTGGCGAGAGCTTCCGCTACAACCAGGAGCCGCCCGACTACTGGCTCACCGAGATCTCGGGCATACCGTTCGGGGTGATGGGCGAGATGCTCCACAGCCCCACGAACGCCCTCCGGGGGATGATCTACGGCATCACAAACCGCGTCACCTGGGATGCGGCGGAGGCGGGTGAAGACCCGCGCCCGATCTTCCGTCTGTGGGACTCATTCGGGATCGAGAAGGCCAGGATGCTGGGCTACTGGGACGACAGATGCCCCGTGCGCACGGACAACCCGGACGTTCTTGCCACGGCCTACGTTCGGAAGGGGAAAGCGCTGATCGCCGTCGCCAGTTGGGCGCCTGCCGACACAAGCGTACGGCTGGTCGTTGACTGGAAGGCGCTGGGCATGGACCCGGCTCGCGCCGTCCTGCGCGCTCCTGCCGTGCGAGGAGTTCAGGAGGCGGCCGAGTTCGCTCCCGACGCCTCGCTTCCCGTGGCGCACCTGCGCGGATGGCTCCTGCTGCTCGAGACGCGTGTGGAGCGATGAGACGCCGGCGACGCCGCTCGCCGGGCGAAGCCGGTTCCGATGGTCGGTACAGGCATGGCAAGACAGCACGCGCCTGCGCGGTACCCTGATGTCCATGCACCGAAGGGTGGGCATCCTGGCCGTGCTCCTGGTTGTGCCCGGATGCACGCTGAACACGCCCGACGCACACCAGGGCACTACCATTGAGGTCGCCGTCTTCGAGGGCGGGTACGGCCTTGACTGGCACCGGTCGGTGGCGCGCCGGTACGAGAAGGAGCACCCCGGCGTACGCGTGAACCTGTGGGGCGACCCTCGTGTTGACGAGAAGCTGAAGCCGCGCATCCTGCGCCGCGACCCGCCTGACCTCGCGAGCGCGGGCCTGCCCGTGTGGAAGCTCATCGTTGCAGGCAAGCTCTACCCGCTGGATGAGGCTCTCGACAGCCCCGCCTACGGCCAACCGCGCCTCACGTGGCGCGAGACGCTTGCGCCCGGCGTGCTTGGGGACTTCCGGTTCAGGGGCAAGACCTACGCGGCCCCAACCAGCCTTGGAGCCTGGGTGTGCTGGTACGACAAGCGGCAGTTCCGCAAGCACCGATGGGCCGCGCCGCGCACATGGGGCGAGTTCACGCGGCTCTGCGACAAGATCAAGGCTTCCGGGGTCGCTCCGCTGGCGTTCCAGGGCAAGTACCCCGGGTACGCGTGGGCGACGTTGCTCTCGCTTTACCAGCGGCTCGTCCCCTTCGAGCGGTGGTACGCGATGCAGGACCTGCGTCCGGGGGCGTTTCTTGATCCCGACTTCATCACGGCTGCGCGCATGATGCAGGAGATGGCCGTGCGTCACTTCGAGCCGGGCGCCATGGCCATGACCCACACGGAGAGCCAGCTCGAGTGGGTGAACGGGCGCGCGGCCATGGTGTTCTGCGGTCTCTGGCTCAAGAACGAGATGAAGAACGCCATCCCGGAGGGGTTTGAGATGGCATGCTTCCCGGTACCGTTGGTGGAGGGAGGTAAGGGAGACCCTCGGGCGGTCTACGGAGGTGGCGCCGAGAGCTTCTTCGTGTTCAGCGATGCCAAGCACCCCAGGGAGGGAGCGGACTTCCTGAAGTACTTGCTCAGCCTGCAGAGCGCTCAGAGCTACACAATGCGTCTGGACTCGCTGTCAGCGGTCCGAGACTCCACGGCCGGTCTCGCGATCTCACCCGAGCTTCGCAGCGCGGTGGACGTCCTGGGGGGCAGCTCTCGGATCTTCCAGGACCGCATCGGCATGCTCTATCTCGAGTTCGGCGCCAATGTCCTGCAGGACGCGCAGGCCGATCTGATTTCGGGGCGCATCACGCCTGAGGAGTTCGCGAGGAGACTCGAGGCCGGCGCGCAGGCCACGCGCAGGAACCCGGACATCTACAAGCCGGCGCCCATGGGAGTGCCGGACCTGAGATGAGCGGCTCGGCGGGAGCGTCGCCCTCCCGTGGGAGACGCAGGCGCGACGCCGGGCGACGCCTGTTCATCGCCACGTTCATCGGGCCGCCCTTGCTGCTGTATGCCGTCTTCGTCCTGCTGCCCGCGGTCAACGCCTTCCGCTACAGCCTCACGCGGTGGGATGGCCTGGGCGAACCGGCGTGGGTGGGGCTGGGCAACTTCGGAGCCATCCTGGCTTCAGGCTCGGAGTTCCTGCCGGCCATCCGGCATAACCTGTTCTTGACGTTCGTACCTGGCGTGATCACCCTCTCGCTCGCGCTCTTCTTCGCCTACACGATCCACCAGAGGGTCGCCGGGGCACGGCTCTTCCGCGTGGCGTTCTTCTTCCCCAACGTGATCAGCGGCGTGGCCGTCGCCCTGCTTTGGATACTGATCTACAGCACCACGGATGTCGGCATGCTGAACAACCTGCTGAAGGCCATGGGGCGCCACGAGCCAATCGCGTTCACTGAGAGCGGCAACCTGCTCTGGGCCATCGTCCCGATGAGCGTGTGGTCCGCCACGGGCTTCTTCATGATCCTGTTCCTTGCGGCCATGGAGAACATACCGGAGACCTACTACGAGGCCGCCCGGCTCGACGGCGCGTCGGCCGCCGGTCAGTTCCGGCACATCACCTTGCCGCTCATGTGGGACGTCCTGACCACCGGCGTCGTGTTCCTCGTGGTTGGCGGGCTGAAGTTCTTCGACGCGATCTATGTCATGGAGAACGGCCGCCCGAGCAAGGCGACGCACACCATGTCCACGCTGCTCTACTCCAAGGTCTTCCAGGAGTACAACATCGGCTACGGCACAGCTATCTCGGTGATGTTGTTCCTGCTCGTGCTGGGCGCGACCTTCCTCAGCCTGCGTCTGATGCGCAGGGAGAGGCTGGAGTACTGATGGCCCCGAAGACCAGGTCGGCGTCTCGCGACGCCGGATCAAGGGTTGCCGGCGCGCTCCGGTACATAGCGCTTCTCGTGTACCTGGCCGCGGTCGTGTTTCCCATGTGCTGGGTGTTCTACACCAGCGCCAAGAGCACGCGCCAGATATACGCGAGTCCGTTCGGTCTACCCGGTGTCCTCACGTCTCCGAGCCGAACCTCCGCCCAGCCGCTCATCGAGAACTACGCCAAGGCGTGGGTGGGCAGCCACTTCAGCCGCTACTTCCTCAACAGCGCCTTCGTCGTTAGCGTGAGCCTCGCGCTCATACTCCTGCTGGGCAGCATGGCGGCTTACGTGCTGGCTCGGTTCGAGTTCCGGGGGCGGAAGACCATCTTCATGCTGTTCGTCTGTGGTCTGCTCATACCGATGCAGCTCGTGCTGATTCCCCTGTTCTTCCAGTTCTCTGACATGGGAGAGTGGCTGACACGGCTCCTTGCGCCGTCGGCCAGGGCCCTGGGACTCGGCGAGCTCACGGTTTCGCTCCACGATTCCCACTTCGGCCTGATCCTGATCTATGTGGCCTTCAGCCTCGCGTTCACTGTCTTCACGCTGACGGCGTTCTTCCGTACCCTCCCCGGCGAGCTTCGCGAGGCCGCCCTCATGGACGGGGCCGGCGAGTACCGCGTCTTCTTCTCCGTAATGATGCCGCTGGGCAAGCCGGGCATCGTCACGATCGCCATCTTCAACTTCCTCGGACTGTGGAATGAGTACCTCTTCGGGCTGGTGTTTCTGAGCACCGACAGGCTCAAGACGTTGCCGCTGGGGCTGGCCAGCATCTCCATGCAGGCGCAGTACAAGAGCGACTTCGGACTGCTGTTCGCGGCGCTGGTGATCGCCATGGCCCCGACGATCATGGTCTACATCATCCTTCAGGAGAAGCTTACGCGCGGCATCACGCTCGGCGCCTTGAAGGGCTGAGCCGAGCAATGCGAAAGGCGACACATGACTGAGCTCCGGTGCGAGGCCTACACCATCCCTGCCGCGGACATCGGTCCAGAGAACCCGCTCCCTGTCTTCCGGGGCACGGACGACGACAGCCCCGTGGGACTCGGCGACAACGTTCCGGACGAAGACCGCCGCTACATGGGGTGGCGCACCGCATTTCGGGTCCTTCCCCACAGGATGCAGGACGGCTACAGCCGCGAGAGGCGGCTGCGGGACCTGCCGGCGGTCGTACTGGAGAACGAGTTTCTGAGGGCCACGTTCCTACCGGACTCCGGCGGGAAGCTCGCGTCATTGATCTACAAGCCGCTGGGCCGTGAGCTGCTGCATCGGAACCCTGTGCACCAGCCGGCGAACCTGGCCCTTCGAACCGCGTGGCTTAGCGGCGGCGTGGAGTGGAACTCCGGCCAGCCGGGTCACCACTACCTGACCTGCTCGCCGGTGTTTGCGGCCCGCCTCGAGGGGCCCGATGGGAGCCAGAGCCTGCGCATCTACGAGTGGGACCGCGTGAAGGGCTTCACCTGGCAGGTGGACTTCTGGCTGCCCGATCGCTCGCCGGTGCTCTTCGCCCGAACGCGGATCGTGAACCCTCACCCGTACGAGATCGCCATGTACTGGTGGACTAACGTGGCTGTGGATGAGCGGGAGGATGTCAGGGTGCTGGTGCCCGCCGACACGGCGCTGTGCCACGCCTATCGCGGGGGCCTCGAGGTCGTGCCGCTGCCGCGCGCATTCGATCGGGACCTGACGTACAGCATGCGGTCGCCCCATGCGGCGGACTTCTTCTCGCGGATCCCCGCCGAGCGACGGAAATGGATCGCCGCCCTGGACGGCAGGGGCGGAGGCTTCTTCGAGACCTCGACCGATCGGTTGCGAGGGCGGAAGCTGTTCTGCTGGGGCATGGGTCGGGGCGGTCGCCAGTGGCAGGAGTTTCTGGCCGCGCCGGGCCACGCCTACATCGAGATACAGGCGGGCCTCGCGCGCACGCAGATGGAGTGCGTGCCGATGCCGTCTGAGACCGAGTGGGCCTGGACGGAGGCGTTCGGCTATGTGGAAGCCGACGCTGCCGTCGTCCATGCGGAGGACTGGGCCGCGGCCTGGCGCCTCGTCGAGCAGAGGATCGGCGCAGTCGTCCCGCGCGTCGCTATCGAGGAGACACACGCGCGGCTTGGCGAGACGGCGACGCGTTCGGCCGCCGAGCGGCTCCATGCCGGCTCGGGCTGGGGCGCCCTTGAACGCCTGCGGCGTGCCCAAACGGGCGAGCCCGATCTTCTGCCCCCGGAGCTCGAGTTCGATGACTCAACGTTGGGCCCGGACCAGGAGCCGTGGCTCCGTCTCCTGAGAGAGGGCGCCCTCCCGGCGCCGACGCCGGAGATGGAGCCCGGTTCGCTGATGACGCAGCCCGAGTGGGGACCGCTCATGGAAGCGGGGTTGTCGCATCCCGCCGGCGACCACTGGGCAGCATGGTGGCATCTGGGCAACCTCCGCCTGGAGGCACGGGACGTTCAGGGGGCGCAAGAGGCGTGGCTGAAGTCCGGCGAGCGGACCCCGAACGGGTGGGCGCTGCGCAACCTGGCGGTCGCTGCGCGCCGGAATGGAAGCGCGGCGGAGACCCGGGACCTGCTCCAGCAATCGTGGGAGACGGGTCCGAAGATCGCCCCGCTGGCGATAGAGTACGCTGCGGCTCTGGCGGAGGACGGCCTGAGCGCCGAGCTGTTGACTTTCGTGCGGGGCCTGCCCGACCACTTGCGGCAGCACGAGCGAATCATGTTCCTCTGGGCCAAAGCAGCATTGGACACAGGCGAGCTCGATGATGTTGGCCGCCTCTTCGAGCACGAGTACGCGACGATACGGGAGGGCGAGGTGACGCTTACGGACCTCTGGTACGCCTACCACGAGCGGCTGCTGGCAGCTCGTGAGGGCGTCGAGGTCAACGATGCTATCCGGAAGCGCGTGCGGCGCGAGCATCGCCCGCCGCGACGCATTGACTTCAGGATGTCGGCGGCGGTGGACGACGAGGATGACGGAGTGCAGACGAAGTGAACACGACCGTAGAGGCTGTGACGACTTGCGCGGTAGCGCTCATGGCGGCTGCCGCAGTGGCGGCGCCACCCATCCAGATCGGGAACGCCGCGTTGAGCTTGTCCTTCGACCGCGCGACCGGCGCCCTCATTGGTCTTCGCAACCTATCGTCGAACGACGAGTACCTGAAGACCCCGGCCGGCGCGGGCAACCTCTTCCTGATCCACACGGACCCGACGATCGTACCGCAGGCGGCACGCGATCCGGGGTGGTGGTCCGGAACCGTCGAGGAGAGCCTGGGCGGCCCTGTGGTGACGCCTGCCCAATGCCGGGTTCTGTCCGCGCGCCGGTCGCGATCAGGCGCCGCCGAGACCCTTATCGTGGAGGCCCGGCACGAAGCCACAGGTCTGCGCGCCAGACTCACGATCAAAGTCCCGAACGCCGGCGACTACGCAGACCTGGCGCTGCGCATCACGAACGAGGGGACCTCCGCGACGACCATGGTCACCGCGTTCCCGCACCTCAGCGGACTGTGCCTCGGGCCGAAGCGCGACACGAACCTCGGCATCATGATGGCAAGTTACGGAACGCCCGGCGTGAAGGCCTGGGTCAACTCAGGCGGGTGGTACGGTCGCGAGACGAGCATGCAGTGGCAAGCCGCCTACGAGCCGGCCATGGACGAGGGCGTCGGGCTCATCGTCATGGACCCGGCGACACTGCCGAAGCTGATCCGGCGAGGGCCCGGCGGCGTCCTGTCGGCGCTGTACTACCCCGGCCAGGTGCTGGCGCCCGGCGAGAGCCACACGTACCCAACCGCACGGCTCGTGGTGCACCGAGGTAGCTGGCGCGTCACGGCCGGTCGGTACCGCGACTGGTTCTACGGGGACTTCAAGGCGCGAAAGCCGCCAGCCTGGCTGGCGGGCGTGGACCTCTACAGCGGCAACTGGATTCCGACCGCCGACGCAGTGGCCAAGGCGAAGCGAGAAGACCCCGCGCAGGGCTTCACTTCGTACGAGAGGATGCCCCTGCTCTACAGGGACGGCCCGTACGACCTCATTGAGTGGGCCATGTACAACCAGGGAGTGCAGGACCACCCGGAGACCTACGGCCCGTACATGGGTGACGGAACCTACTGCTTCCGTTCAGATCTCGGTGGGGCCACAGCGATGCGCGAGGGCGTGCGTCGCCTCCACGCGATGGGACGACGCATCATGTTCTACGTTGCGGGCAACTCCATCCTGCGCACGAGCGACGTCCTGAAGGGCACCAGGTTTGACGACTGGATGCTGATGGACCGACCGGGGCACGGTTATGATGTCGGCTATCCCAACGGCTTCTCCGTATGCCCCGGCTACGGGCCCTGGCAGGATCACCTTGCTCGTACCGCGAGGCGGATGCTGTCCGAGACGGGCGCCGACGGAATCCGGCTCGATGAGCTGGCGTCGTTCGTACCGTGCTTCAACCCGGCGCATCGGCACTCACACCCCTACGACTCGGTACGGTGGCTCCGCGAGCTGACCCGGAAGGTGCGCGCCGCGATGGACGAAGTGAACCCCGATGCGATACTGCTCACCGAAGGGCCGCTGGATGCTCTCCACGAGTCCTGCAATGGCGCGCTCCAGATGTTCCAGCCGGGACGAGAGATAGACGCCATGCGCGTGGCTGTGCCCACGCTCGTCGGCATGGCATACCACCCGGGGGCGGTCGAGAGCGCCCTCAACGGGTGGATCGGCGGCAAGGTGACGGCGCGCAGAGTGACCTGGCCGTGGGAGCACCGCGGCCTCTCGGGAAAGCCGTCATGGTACGCGGACGGTCCCGGCCCGGACCTGCGATGGCATGAGCTGCGAGCCAGTTTCGGCGAAGCCGCCATCGCCGGGCTCCCCGGCCTGGTGGACCCCGTGGCCGTGCGCCAACCCGGATGGGCTGGACGGATATGGAAGGGAAGCAGGTACTGGCTCGTCGTCGGTGGCACATTGGACGCGGTCCCACTCAGCGGCGGGGAGACGGTCCGTGTGCCGGGCCTGCCGCAGGGAGTTGTGCGGGCGGTGGAGATCAATGCGCAGACGCTGGAAGTGCGCGACGCGCGGTTGAACCGTGTGCGCGGGATTGCGCACGTGACGGTGACCGCGCCCTTCGGCGTGGTGGTTCTCCCGCTCCCGACCTGCCCGCCGCTGGTGTCAACGGGCCGCGAACGCCCACAGGCCGCCGCGGGGCAGGAGGTGCGCATCGCTCTGGAGCCGATCCCGCTGGGCCGACCTGGGCGCGGCAAACTGACGGTAACGTGTCCCGGTCTCATCACGGGCACGTTGACCGTCCCCGTGTCAGGGATCATGCGCTTCGCGGTTCCCGCCGGCGCGGAGCCCGGCTTGTACCCGCTCAGGATCGAGGGAGACTGCTTGCCCGCGAAGCGGTGGCTGCGCGTGACCCAATAAGGCACCTGCCGCCGGCAACGGCGCTAGCGCACGTGCCGTGCCCGTCGTCGGGTCGCGAGGGCACAGCGGAAGGCAAGGTCGTGGCGGGGATGACGAGACTTGAACTCGCGACCTCCTGCGTGACAGGCAGGCGCTCTAACCGGACTGAGCTACACCCCCGCGGTGCTGTAAACAGCCCCACAATCGTGTACTGATACACCCAGAGCGATGATACAGTACCTGTTGACTTGTCTGCCTGTCAACGTCTCGCGTCTCCGAGCCCTGTGTGCTCGTTCGACCCACCGTCTGCGGCGGTGGGTAGGTGTCCGCGAGTTCCAGTCTCGTCATCGCCGCTCCCGTAACCCAGTCTGTCCGGCAGGTGCACAGGTCAGAGGATTCCGGTCCATCAGAGTCGAATGTACTGCCACTCGTGTTCGACGTCGTCGTCGGTGCAAGGCGTGCATGCTGTACGGCACGTAGTGGCTTTCCGGTATTGCCAACACCGCCCGAGTCTCCGACAAATGCACGTTGTCTTGGCTCTCGTGCACGACGTAACCTAGCAGCTTATTCAGGAGGTCTGCGAGCAATTGACGTCACACCTTCCTCTTGGCGCAACCGCTCCGGTCGCCGCTCAACGAGTGTCGCTGCTGCCTGCTAAGCCTTCCCTCGCAGGTCATCAGACCTTCGCTGTTCGGCCCGGATGGCTCAAGAAGGGCCTCGATGCTCTGCAGAATCCAGCCGCGGCAGGCGGCCCGCTGTTCTCCCGCCCCGACGCCCTTGTGCTGCTTGGCGTCGGCAAGAACATGGTCCACAGCATCCGGCATTGGCTTCTCGCAACCCGCATGGCGCAAGAGGTGAGCGACGACGGGGAGCGCCGCATAGTTCCGACGGAGATGGGGATCGCGCTGTTCGGCGGACCGCAGACCGGGGGGTGGGATCCCTACTTCGAGGACGAGGCTACGTCATGGCTCCTACACTGGCAACTGGCGGGCCCGGGGAGCCTTACGTATTCCTGGGTCTGGACGTTCATGGTGTTCTGGGAGTGCGAGCGCGTCACGACACGGGTGGAGGCTTCCGCCACGAGGAGGGTCTTGGTGAGTTGGCAACCGTAGGACCAACGGCGAGTCCCGATCCGGTTGCTCGCGGCGTCGTCGAGCGGGTCGTAAGGGAGCGCCTCGCTCAACTCGGGTTCATTGACAACGGTGATGGCTACAGACTACAGGACGAGATCACCAAGCAGCGCATACGCGATCTCCACAGCGGCCAGCGCCGCGAAGTCCTGGCGAGGAACCGGGCCTTCGTCAGGACTCATGGACGCGAAATGGTCAGCTACTTCGCGGCAGGCACTGAGGTCGAGCCGAACGCGATACAGCCGGTTCTGGTTGAGGTGATGCCGGGTACGACGGAGGCACGCTTGTTCCGCTTTGCCTGCCTGCTCTGGTCGGTGCCCGTCTCTCAGGGTTTCGGCCGGCGGCTCCGCTTCCTGGTTCGCGACCAACGGAACGGCAGCCTGATCGGCCTCTTTGCGCTAGGTGACCCGGTCTTCAACTTGAGTGCCCGCGACACCTGGATTGGCTGGACGCATCTGGACCGAGCAGATCGCCTTACCCACGTCATGGACGCTTACGTTGTCGGCGCCGTTCCGCCCTACTCGCAGCTGATCTGTGGCAAACTCGTCGCAGCGCTCATGGCGAGCAGAGAGGTGATCGCCGCTTACGATCGGAAGTACGTCGGGCGCCACGCTGTGATCACGGGTCGCCAAAACAACGCGCGGCTGGTTCTGCTCACAACGACCTCTGCACTGGGGCGTTCGTCTATCTACAACCGTCTCGCGGTACCCGGCGGGCCGAGGTTTATCAGGATTGGCGCCACCCGAGGTTTCGGCCACTTCCACCTCACGGGTGACGTATTCCAGCTTCTGCGAGGATACCTGAGTGCCATCGGTCACCCATATGCGTCGGGATACCGCTTCGGCATGGGGCCAAACTGGCGGCTACGAGTGGCGCGGGCGGCCCTCGAGAACCTAGGGATCCATGGCAACAGCGTGCTGAAGCACGGCATTCAACGAGAGGTGTACGCTGTCTCACTCACCCCTGACTTCCGTGAGGTCCTTCTGGGGATCTGTGAACCGACCGACCACGTCGCTTTGTGTGCGAGCGAGATTGCCAACTACTGCCTGAGCCGGTGGATCGTGCCCCGGGCTCAGCGGGACGGGGAATTCCGGTGCTTCGCGCCGAGCGAGGTGCTGGATCGGCTGGCCTGGGACGGGTAAGGGGTGGCCCAGTGAGCCTGATCGACATCGAGGGATGGCATCAGCGCCTGCAGTCACACTTTCGGGAGTTGTCGTCTCGCCGCCGCGGACTGCGGGGGAACCCGGTGTTCGCGTTGGAGCACGGCCTGAGCTCAGAGCAGGTCGACGAACTGCAACACGCAGTGAGGATGAGCATCGCGCACGATCGGCCCCGCTACAAGCACTACCTGCCATGGGCGGTCTACGCGGCTGAGATCGGGTACGGCTACGCTGGCGAGGAGTACTGGCAGACGTTCGAGAAAGTGACGCCCGGGTGGCTGTCTCACGGTGATCGCGACACAATCCGTGCGTTCTTTCGGGCGTTCGCCAGGGACTACGGAGGCGCCGTACCGAGCGGCACTTGGGCACAGCAGTTCACCATCATATGCTGGCCGATTACCCACGCCGTATTGCCCAAGGACCTGCAACGCCACATGGCGCGAGTGCTGTACGACTTGCGCTACCGGCTGGTCGCAGACGTCCTCGATTCCCCCATAGCCCTTGGCAAGCTCATCGCAGATCGGAGTTGGACGGCCTCCTCGAGGTTCGCGAACTTCGCACAGGAGCCGTCCTTCGTTGGACAGATCGCCTCTGCCTTGTTATTGCCCAGCGGTTCGTCATCTGACCATCTGATCCACCATGCTGCCCTAGACCGGATCGCCCAAGACCTCGAGCACGAGCGTGAGGCCCGCGCGTGGTTGGGGCGAGCCAGATCGTCGGCCCGGACGCGTGTACAACTCGTGGGGCTCGCACGGACTGGCTCCGGGGTCGGTCGTGCAACCGCGCGCGACGCTGAGACGCGCGCAGTTGTCGCATCGCTGGGGATCGAGCCAAGAGCCGTCCTAAGGCCGACGGCTGCCGACAGACACGCGTGGGAGGTGCTACTCGAGGTACCCGACCTTACCAGGGTCATTCAGCATCTACCGAGCAGCGGCGAGGTGCTGGCAGGATCGCGCTGCGAAGTGGCGGGAGCCGCCGGCAGCCCGCGCGCACGTGGCTTCTTCTTGCACGGCCCACAGAGGGTCAAGCTCAAGCGCTGGCCAAGCGCCACCGAGGTGCTGCTCCAGTTCGAGCGCCACGATCCAGACCTCGAGGCACTCCTCAGCGTTGAAGCTCTACTGCGCCCGGGTAGCACTAGGATCTTGCGGGTAGCTTCGGACGGCCTCGCGTACGAACAGCGTAGCCTGATGGTCAGGTCGGGCCAGGCGTACGTGCTGCTTCGTACCGACCGACCGCTGGATCCGGGTGGTGTCGGCGAGCAGGTACGCATCGACTGTCAGGGAGTCTACGGAGCGCTCCTCGTTCTCCCGCGAGTGATCCAACCCGCGTTGGCAGAGCGGCTACGGGGTCTGGGGATAGCGGGAACCAGGCGCGTTGAGGTGTGGCCTGCAGGTCTGTGTGCACTGGAGTGGGACGGGGACGGGTACGGAGAGTGGCCGATCTCAGAGATGCCTTGCATCGCTGTCTGCTGTGACCACGCGGTGCAGACGATACGGGTTGCAGTTGACGGTTGCCCGGGCCTTTCCTGCGACATACAACCGGTCGAGGCGGGCGTGCCCTCTTTTGTGGAACTCCCGCGTTTGGCAACCGGACGCTACACCGTGCACTTCCACTCGCGCAGCGGACCGGGCGAACAGCTTCAACCCATGGGCGACCTGGTTGTGCGCGTGCGCGATACGCCGGTCCAGTTGTCTGGTACCAACCCTCACGGTGCTCTGCAGATGGAGATCAGTCTGCCGAGACCGTCACTTGATCAGCTATGGCTTGGCAAGGTCGACGTTGCACTCAGGGGCCCAGCCGGGCGAGGTGTGGTGTGTCGCGTCTCCCTGCGAGACAGGGAAGGCGCGGAACCGACGTTCGCGACGCGCTTGCCCGGCCTCGCGCTCCCCGTTGCCGCGGACACATGGCGTGATGCGTTCGAAAAGCACGTCGGAAGGTCAGGCAAGGCCCAAGCCGCGTACGAGACGGCCTGGAGTTGTGAGGTCCTGTTCTCGTCTGAGGAACTTGGCGTTGCCGAGCTCACCTGCGAGCGCGAGATGGTCCCGCTCCGATGGGCAGCCCGGCGCGACGGCCAGTCTCGAACGCTCTGCTTGCTCGACGACACGGGAGCAACCGCACAGGTCGTGGTGGGGCGCGTTCGCTTCGAGGAGCCGTGTACCGAAGTGCCGTTCGATCTTTCGGGCGCCGTTACGGTAACTGACAACGGCGGGATGTATGTCGCGCGTCAGGCGGATTTCGCCGCAGCGGTGGTGGCCGTGCCACTGAAGGTTGGGAGCTTCGACGCCCTCAGTTGCACTCCTCACATCTCGCCGGGCCCGAGATCAGACGAGGCCGTGGTTTCGGCGCTGGAGTGGGCCGCTCTGTGGGGCGGCGCAAGGCTCCTTGGCGACCCTGTGTCTGCGCATCACCAGCGGTGCGTTCTGCTCACGATCGCTCGGCATCTCTTCCGCTTGTTCTGCGGTCGCAAGTGGGCCGAGGCCGAGGCGGCGCTGGCCGACGGCCGAGGTAGCATGAGCCCACTGTTTGCTGCGATGCCGTCCCGGCTCATCTCCGCCGTCAGACCACTTGTCGCCTCTGACATTGGGGATCGAGGTGCGTCGTCTCTGCGGCAGCGCGTGCTCCGAATCGCGGAAGTCGCACGCAACTTCGGTCTCGTGGAGCGCCCGCAACCGATGCCGAAGAGGTTGCACGCTCAGAGTCGGGACGCCGGTGCGCCTGTGAGCATCGATGAGTGGTACACGGAGTTTGCCCTCCGTCTGGCTAGCGACCCGGCCAATGCTGCGGGCTGGGCGCGCGGCCGTCTGAGGAAAGGCGTCGCGCGTTGTCTGGTGCGACCCGAGCTGGCGATGTTGGCGCGGGCTGTGGTTCTAGCCGTGGATCATCACTTGGGCACCACGTCCCCGTCGGATGCGCTCTACGCGGGCTGGAGATGGACGTGAGACAACTGAGCGCGGAGGAAGTCCACGCCAGCAAGATAGCGCAACTGCACATGGGCGAGTCTGCCAGCAACCTAACCGCGGTCCCTGCACTCGCTGCTGCACTACGTCGAGGGGCAAGCCATCTGTGCCCGTGCACAGCTCCTGTGCTGGTTCGGCACGTGCTGGAGCCATTGAGGGGGCTCTGCGACGATCTCAACGCGCTGAAGGACCTTACCGAGGCCACCCTCGAAGCCATGGTGTCTCATGGCGACCTGTCGGAGCACGCCGACATACACGCGGAGACGCCGGCGACCGGTGCCAGACTGCTGTATGCGTCACCCCCAGCCTTTGTGTGGCGCGAGAGCGGGGCTGTCGTCCTGCTTGGCATCGGGCTCGACCAAGCCCTGGGGCTACCTGACGAGCTACTGAGACGTATCGAGTATGCAGATCATGTGAGGCATCTTCCGCCAGCACCGGGCGAGGACCTAAGGGGGGAACTTGCGCTACTGGGCCTGCTAGAGATCTCCAACCAAGACTGGCTCAGGGCACCACCCCGCGAGACCCCCGCCCAGCACATGGGGCGCATCGATCGCCTCTTGGATGCTGTAGTGCCGTCTCGCGAAGTGCCTGGCCTGTCACTCCTGGATTCTGAACGCCCGACGCGGTACTACCGGGGGAGGTGGGTGCAGCCTCGTTCCCAGTCGGGGCGCTTCGTTGCCCGCCGAAGCCAAGCATACGGCGCGGACCTGTGGTGCTATGTCGAGATGCGGGACGGCGTCCCCGAGCGCCTACTGGACCTCCCCGTCCCGGGAGGCCGGTGGCGCGGATGCGACGACGCGTGGCGTCTGCAAATGGCGATCGACGCACAGCGCGGGAAGCCCCAGGGGTTCAGGATTGGACCGGATCAGGAGGGCATGTGCTTGATGGAGTTCTTCTCGCCTGTACCAATGTGGGCCCGCCGAAGGTGGGATGCCATCGGCAAGCCGCTGACCACCCCGGGGTGTCTGTTGGCATATAGGTTCACAGCAGCTGAGGTCGCAGAGGAAGTGCGGTTCGCACGTGACGCGCTGTGGCTCGACGAGACGCCGGGGGCCGGATAGGCACCTCAAGGAGGACTTCGGCATGGCCCTGACCATCGGGGAGACTATCCAGCAGCTTCACCGGGCGCTTCGGGATTACATCGAGGCCACGTACCACATTGGCCACCCCATCCTGGTAGCCCAGCGGCGGCGGCTTCTTGAGGAGCCTGGCGTGATTCACCAACGTGCCTACCTGGAGAGCACGCCCCGCTACAAGGCTGGCCTGGGGTTCGGCGAGCTTGGTTTGGATGAGGCCGCTCTCGAGGTGTTCTCGACTGCCTCGGGGACTGGCGGCAATCCGGATGTGCTGATCCACGATCCTCCATACGAGCACCAAGCCGAGTCCGTGAAGCTCGCGCTCGTAGAGGGCCGAAGTCTGGTGGTCATGACGGGCACGGGCTCGGGAAAGACGGAGTGCTTCCTTCTTCCCATTCTGGGCAAGCTCGCCCGCGAGGCCCAGCGCAGCGGTGAGGAGTTTGGCAGCACACCGGCAGTCCGGGCCATGGTCCTGTACCCGATGAACGCGCTCGTCAACGATCAGCTTGGACGGCTGCGTCTGCTGTTCGGCGACCCTCGGATCGTCACGAAGTTCACGGAGTGGTCTGGGAGGCCTGCTCGGTTTGCTAGATACACGAGCCGAACGCTGTACCCCGGCGTGCGAGATGCGGCCAAAGACCAGGAGCGACTAGCTCCCATCGGGGATTACTACGTGCGGAACTTGGAGCTCGCTGGAGGTCCTGCGTCCCCTAAGCAGGCTGCAGCCGAGGCTTTGGTGCGTCAACTGAAGAAACGGGGCAAATGGCCGGCCAAGCCGGATCTCATCGCCTGGTACGGCACGAGGGGCTCACGATGGCGGGACGCGAAGAGCGGCGTGTTCAGAAGGTGCGTGACCCTCCCTGGCGATCCTGAACTCGTCACTCGGCATGAGGTTCACGAGGCACCACCTGACATCCTTGTGACCAACTACTCGATGCTGGAGTACATGCTGATGCGACCACTCGAGCGACCGATCTTCGATCACACGCGCGATTGGCTGCGAGCCAATTCCGAAGAGCGGTTCCTCCTCGTCATTGACGAAGCCCACCTCTATCGCGGAGCAGCGGGCGCGGAGGTAGCGCTCCTGATCCGTCGCCTCCGCATGCGGCTCGGCATCCCGGCAGAGCGCCTCCAGATCATCTGCACGAGCGCGAGCTTCAGGGACCCGCTTTACGCTGTGGAGTTCGGCGCGCAATTGACTGGCAAGAACCCGCACGACTTCCGGGTCGTGCAAGGTGACCTCTCCTACCGACCGGGCGCGGGAAAGGGCACGCCTGAGGATGCCGCCGCGCTCGACGCCATAGACTTGCGAGCCTTCCACGAGGCCGACAGCGACAACGCGCGACTGTCATGGATCGCGCCGTTCCTCAAGTACCGGGATATCGACGCTCCATCGCAGTTGCAGCGCGCGCTCTACGATGCCTTGGCCTCGTTCGCGCCGATGGCGAGCCTGATCAACATCACGATGGAGGAAGCGCAGCCGGTCGATGCGCTCAGTGAAGTGCTGTTCGAGGGTAGTGCTCCCGACGTCGCGGCTCGGGCGGTCACGAGCCTGATCGCGCTCGGCAGCGTCGCCAGGCGCGATCCGACCGAGCCCGGTCTGCTGCCCTGCAGGGCCCACTCGTTCTATAGGGGGCTCGCCGGTCTCTGGGTCTGCATGGATCCTCAGTGCACTAGCCTGCCCCCAGACCAACGCGGCGGACCCGCAGGGATGCTGTTCAGCCAGCCGCGAGACACGTGCAACTGCGGGGCCCGGGTGCTCGAGCTCTACACGTGCCGCAACTGCGGTGCCGCGTACGCCCGCGCGTACACGAACAATGCTGACGATCCGAGCTACCTCTGGTCAGAGCGCGGCGGGGCGTTCCGCACGCTCTTGGGGCAGTTCGACGAGCTCGCGCCCATCGACCTGCTCTTGGAGGCGGCGGTGTTCGATGACGCCGTGGAACCGGCCGAGTACGACCTCGTGACGGGGAGGCTGAACCCACCCCAACTCGGGTCGCGGAACCGACAGGTTTACCTGCGTGCCGCACGCTCGGTTTCTCCTGACACGGACGACGATCCGCGCAACGCCGCACCACGGGAGTTTCGGCCGTGCGCTCTGTGTAATGAGGGCGCGGCATATGGGCGTTCCTCCGTTCAGGATCATCAGACAAAGGGAGACCAGCCCTTCCAGGCGCTGATTGCGAAGCAGATCCAGGTGCAGCCGCCAAACCCCGTAGCGGCGACACGGCTCGCCCCGCTGCGCGGACGGAAGGTCCTCATCTTCTCCGATTCGCGACAGACTGCGGCGCGGCTCGCGCCGAACCTGCAGACGTACTCAACCCAGGACGCGCTGCGACCGCTCATCGTCTCCGGCTACGCGCGCCTCGCTGGGTCTGCGATCGTCGCGAACCTGCTCTCGCTCGAAGACCTCTACCTCGGCGTGCTGATCGCGGCGAAGGAGATGGGGGTCCGCCTCCGTCCGGAGTTAAAGGTCGGCGAGAGCTTCCAGGACGAGAGCGTCGTCGAGGAGGCCGTCAGAAGCGGCGCGCTGACCAGCGACACCGACCTCTTACATCTCCTTGTGCGGCTCAGGGGCTCCGCCCCGCCTGAGTCGCTCCTCAGGGCGATCACCAAGTCGATCGCGGACCGTTACTACGGCCTCGAGTCGCTCGCGCTCGCTTCGTTGATCGAGCGCCCCGAACACGCTCCCAGGATTCACGCCTTGCCTGGTGTGCCGGGATACGCGCAGTCTCATGAAGAGAAGATCGCGCTGGCGCGTGCTTGGCTCCGTTGCTGGCACCGCCCGGGCTTCTGGCTGAGCCGCATGCCTCCGGCGTGGTGGCCGCGGGAAATCCAGCCGAGGTCGGGGAAGTTCCAGGAGATGCATCACCTCCTCCGCGAGAAGCGGGCGCTGACGCTCTTCGAGAAGGAGTGGGTGCCTCGACTCGCCGGGCTCTTCGCCGAGCAGACCGCCCCCGGCAAGTTCCGTCTGAAGGGAGGCGAGCTCTCGCTCGAGATCGGTGGGTCCTGGGCCTACTGCCAGTCTTGCCGGACAGCTCAGCGACCGTTCCCAGGGCGAAGGATCTGCGTGAACTGCGGACAGGAAACCGCCACGCCGGTCGATCCCGACAAGGACCCCGTCTTCGTGGCTCGGAAGGGCTACTACCGGGCGAGCACGATCGAAGCGCTTCGGGTGCCCCCCACGCCTCCGATGGCGCTCATCGCCGCGGAACACACTGCCCAACTCAACACGGCCCAGGCCGACGAAGTGTTCTCGAAGGCCGAGGAAAACGAACTCCTGTTCCAAGACGTGGACCTTGGTCCAGAGGACACGGGGCGCGACCGACCGGCGATCGATGTCCTGTCGTGTACGACGACCATGGAGGTGGGCATCGACATCGGCGTGCTCTCCGGCGTGTCACTCCGCAACATGCCGCCTGCCCGTGCGAACTACCAGCAGCGCGCGGGCCGCGCCGGACGCCGCGGGAACGCCGTGGCCACGGTGACCGCCTTCGGCAGCGCTGACAGCCACGACGAGCACTACTTCACCCACCCCGACCAGATGATCCGCGGGGCCGTCGATGATCCAAGGCTAACGCTCGATAACCCCGAGATCGCGCGCCGGCACGTGACGGCATACCTGCTGCAGCGGTATCACCAAGCGAAGCTGCCGGAGATCGAGCCCGAGGCACAGCCGCACCTGTTCGCTGTCCTCGGTACCGTGCAGGACTTCAGGAACCCACGAAAGGTGCTGAACCGCTACGACCTGGAGGAGTGGCTGCGCTCACGCGAGGCCGCATTGAAGAAAGACGTCGCGGCCTGGCTCCCGAGCGAGATTGGTGCCGCCGATCGCCAGCAGATCCTCGATGCCCTTGTCGAGGCCACCCTGCAGCCTATTGATGACGCGATCGAACACGACCCGGGCGCCGCTTGCCACGCGGGCCCGTCTGCCGCGGCAGAGCCCGCGGCGGCCGAAGGCGACGTGGAGACGGCCCTCGAGGCGCCCGAAGAGGTGGGCGAGGAACGGCCTGCGCGGGATCCTGCCTCCGAGAACCTCCTGGACCGCCTCCTCTACAAAGGAGTGCTGCCACGCTACGCCTTCCCGACGGACGTAGCGTCCTTCCACGTCTTCGATCCGGATCGCTCGACGTACTACCGACCAGCCTTCCGCTTCACCCCGTCTCAGGGGCTCCCCGTCGCGCTGTCACAGTACGCGCCTGGCAAGGACGTCTGGATCGGAGGCAAGCTCTGGACTTCGGGCGCTGTCTACTCACCGATCCCCGGTGAGCGACATCGCGCCTGGCAGGCGAAGCGGCTCTACTACGAGTGCCGACTGTGTCACTACGCCCGGACCGTGACGCTGGAGAACGGGACCCCGGGAGAGACGAAGGACTGCGAGGCCTGCGGGGGCGCCACCACCTTCGGTCCGGCCCGGTTCTGGCTCCGTCCCCCTGGCTTCGCGCACCCAGTAACCAAGGAGGAGCGCACTTCGTCCGAGGACCTACCGGAACCGAGCTACGCCACGCGTGCCAAGCTGACGATGCCCAGCCCGCCGGACGAGGCCGACTGGAGTCGGCTCAGTCAGCGCATCCGGGTGCACTCCACGCGGCAACACCTTCTTGTCACGAACCGCGGGCCACGTGGGGAGGGCTATACGTACTGCACGAGGTGCGGTCTCATCGAGCCGACTGCACTGCCGAAGGGCGTGGTTGGGGCGGCCCACAAGAAGCCGTACCCCGACCCGAAGGACGCGAACTGCCCGGGGGGCAGCGCCACCAGCGGCCTCGTGCTGGGTACCGACTTTGTTAGCGACGTGCTTCTGGTGTCCATCAGCGTTCAACCTCCGTGTACGCTGGCGCCCGGCCTGCTCGCGACGGACGTCGCACTCCGGACGATCAGCGAGGCGCTAACCAAGGCCGCGTGTGCAAGACTAGAACTGGAGGCGACGGAACTGCAGGCCGAGTACAGGCAGGCACTCACTGTCGCAGGGCGCGACGGATGCGAGGCCGAGATCTTCTTGTACGACACGCTACCCGGAGGAGCCGGCTTCGCCCAGCGGGTGGGATGCCTCGGGCTCGGCGTCTTCGAAGACGCCCTGCTGGCCCTAGAGGAGTGCCCCGACGGGTGCGACCGATCGTGCTACCGGTGCCTCCGCAGCTACAAGAATAAGTTCGAGCACGATCTGCTCGACCGCCATATAGGTGCAAGCCTCTTGCGTTTCGCGCTGCACGGCACGGCACCTACGCTTGATGGGGCGCGCTTGGAGCGGTCCACCGACATTCTCTTTGAGGATCTGCAACGTCACGGAATCCGTGGCGCGAGCTTGGAGCGCGAGAAGATGCTGTCGGTTCCCGGAATCGGCGAAGTGGCGGCACCAATCTATGCTTCGCGCGCATCCGGCGCGCAGTTCGTGATCGGTCTCCACGGGCCATTGACCCCAGATGAGCCGTCAGACCAGAGGCTCCGAGACCTCAAGGAGTATGGCGCCCTGCCGGTGATACTCGTGGATGAGCTCGTCGTACGCAGGAACCTCCCTAGCGCGACTGCGGACCTACTGAAGCGCATCGGCTAGGGCCGGACACCACGCAATGGCGGAGCCTCTACTAGCCGTGAGTGGGACGACGGAGGGGCCAACCATGTGGCCCGATCCTCCGACGGAGATGAGCGTTACGACCCTCGCCGAGATCGAGGCGTGCCCACGTCAGTGGGCTTTACGCACAGCAGACTATCCAGGGCTCTGGGAGAGGCGAGGCTATCCGCCGCATCTGCATCTGGGCGCGGTGGCCGGAACCGTTGTTCACCACGCTGCCGAGACCGTTACGAAGGCCCTGATCCGTGCTGGCTGTCCGTCCATCCACGATCCAGCGGCGCCAGGGGTCATGAAGAGCCTAGGCGGCTACACGAGCACTATTAGCGGGTGCATCGATCGAGTGCTCGATCACTTCGCTGGCAACCCGCGGGCGGCGCGGCGCCTCGATGCTGCCGCTCGCTTGTTGCGCGCCCGCGTACCGGAACTCCGTGCCCGCACACAGACCATGTTGAGCCGTGTGCGTGTTCCGCCTGAGGCGCTCCCTCAGTCCGAGGGCCGCAGCGCGGACGAGCGCAGGCCGTTGACGACGGGCGTGTTTGCGGAGGTGGAGCTTCACGCAAGACCGATCCGGTGGACGGGTAGAGCCGACTTCCTCGTCGTCTCGCCACGGGCGTGCGTGATCACCGACCTCAAGACCGGTGCCCGAGACGAGGCTCATGAGTTCCAGATCCGGGTCTACGCGCTCCTCTGGAGTCGCGACGCCGAGCTTAACCCGACCCGCCGGCTCGCGGATCGCTTGGTGCTTGCGTACGAGGACGCGGAGGTCCATCTGGACGCTCCCAGCAACGCGGAGCTTGACGACATGGAGCACGACATCGTCGCTAGAGGCGTCGCCGCCATCAAGGCTGTCTCACAGTTGCCCCCTGAGGCGCGCCCTGACCGAGACCGCTGTCCCCGCTGCCTTGTGCGGCAGTTGTGCCCCGAGTACTGGGCGGGACAGACCCAGCGCACAATTGCCGAACTGGCAGCCGTGGACGGGCGCGGAGATGTGGAAGTGACTATCGTCCGGCGACACGGGCCCTTGAGTTGGGACGCCGTCGTCGACAACTGCGCCGTCCGGCTTCCCGGCGCCGCCGTTCTCCTCAGAGCCGATGCGAACTTACCGGAGCTTCGTCCCAGTCGGCGCGTGCGGCTCCTCTCGGTTCGCCTCAGTGGGCCCGA
>Ga0172370_10003306_pt1 | contig 22459 bp, 16 predicted proteins | sample LakKiv5m_FD_114538 | JGI IMG/M metagenome (GOLD analysis project Ga0172370, IMG submission 114538) | Freshwater microbial communities from Kabuno Bay, South-Kivu, Congo - kab_022012_11.5m | ecosystem: Environmental > Aquatic > Freshwater > Lake | place: Democratic Republic of the Congo...
ATAAAGTATGCTATCGCCTAAATCAGATGTATTCTGAGCCGGTCATTACGACTTCCTATAGTGACTTGGTTAAATACCACTATCAGCCTTTTGCCGGCATCGAGGTGCAGGTATTTTTCCAGGTCTATAGCTCGCGCCTTACCATTGAGGAGGTTACCATCACCAATACTACGGGCGACTCGGTCGCATTGGGAGTGTGTCCTTTCCTGCATCATCCTCGTGGCATCCAAGGAATCGAATTTTCCTCGGCCCAGCGTTTTTTCAGCTTTAGCCATCATGAGCCGCCGGATGGCTGGACTTTGGGTCATGAGGTGCCGTTTGTCGAGCATCTCGCAAATGTCTATTTGTTTAGCGAGCCTGTGGATGCTTTTGGAGCTTATCTTGATTTGGGCTCGCTTCGAGAGCCAACAGGGCTTCAAAAAGCCGCCGCAGCCAATTACTGCGTGGAATGGGGAACGGTGCGCCACGCCGATGGTTCGCAATGTACGCATCGGCCGCCAGAAGCGCAGCAGATCATTCTGCTCAATAATTCGGCGCGACAAATTCTAAGCGAAGAAGCGCCCAAGTGGGGTGACCGCGATCCTAATATCCCCGGCAACGGTTATCAGGGCTGCGAATTGGGACACTTTCAAAATCCTGCCATCGCGTCGGGCGATTCTTTTACCGTCATTTTCACTTGCGAAGCAACTGGTCAGCAGGGCATTGGACGAGGTGTCGTTCCGCAGCAACTACCTGCTCCCGAAGGTGTTCGGGTAGACGTAGAATTGTCTGCGGCTCCCTTTCCGCCGACACCACAAAACATCGCTATCCACTTCGCCCAAGATTTCAGTGCCACCGAGGTTTTGTGGCAACAACAACCGGGCTATGTCTATGACGTCTTCCGTCGCAGTGGGAATTACCTAGGGCGTTACGACCTGTTGAAGAATAGTCTTCATTCCGGCGGCTATTTGGACCTTGGGCTGAATCCGGACAGCACCTACGGCTATATCGTGTTGGCAGAGGACGCTGAAGGCAAGATGAGCGGACACTCGCGCGAGGTGGGGAACATCATGCTGCGCAGGAGTGTCCTTTTCACCGATATTCTAAATCCTCTGCTTTATAACCACATTCCAGAGCAAGAATGCCAGGTCATTGCAGTGCAAAAAACCTTTGCCCTTGTACCAGGGGAAAGCCAAAGCTTGCGCATCATCCGCGGCGTGAACGAAGCCGAAAGTCCATCAGAGGACCTTGTGTCTGCTGCGGAAGAACTGCTATATTATGACATGACGCAAGCATCGCGCGAAGACGAGGAGCTTTATGCGCGCATTCCGCGACTTCAATTTGGCAATCCCGAGTGGGAAATGACCTATTGGAGTGCGTTTAGCATGATGCGGCAATGCATGCTGCCGCCGGAAGGGCAATGCTCTTACAACTATAATGTTTATTCTCGCGAGCCGACTTGGGGCTGGGGCCATGCCGGCCAAGTGTTCCATGAAAATCTTTCCATGCTGGCCTATGCTTTTATGCAGCCGAATAGTGCGAAGGCTTCCCAGTGGGTCTTTGCGGAACGGATTGGCGCACAGGCAGAATGGCCTGCGGGATTCGTTCCCTATCGGGTCGGCCCTTATTTAAACGAGGTAAATTATCTTGCTGGAGAGCATTCTTCTTCCGCCCCTTGGTTCAATTGGGAAAACTGGGAGATTTTTCAGATCAGCCAAGATACGACCTTCCTGCGGCAAATTTATAACTACGGGGTCGCTTTTCACGATTTCTGGACCACCGAGCGCGACGATGACCAAGACGGTTTATGCGAATGGGGTGGTCATGCCTTCTGGGAATCGGTGCGCGATTATAACGTGATTTGGGATTTGCTCGGCGGCTGGGTTGATCCGCACAGCGCTAATAAGGTGGAAGCCCTTGATCTCAATTGCGAGCTGGTGATGGAGGAAAAAGCTCTGGCCAACATTGCTATGACATTGGGAAAAATCCAAGAAGCCGCACATTGGCGACAGAAGGCGCAAGCTCGAGCGGAGTTGATTAACGCGTTGATGTGGGATCCCGAAACACGTTTTTACTACCACGTGGAAAAAGGCAGCCACAGCTTCACATACCAATCGTCCAATGATCTCAAGCGCAAGGAGCTGATCGGATTCCTGCCGCTTTGGGCGGGAGTGGCCGACGCTGTGCAGGCAAAGTATTTAGTCGACGAGCTCAACAATCCAGGCAGCTTTGGCCGGCCATACGGCATGCCGCTGCTGGCGCATAATGATCCCTATGGCGGCTATGATGCTCATTCTGTGTACCCAGAATGGAATTTTTTGGTTTTTCGAGGCCTTTTAGATTACGGCTATCAGAATGAGGCTCGTCAATTAGCCGAGTGTCTTTTATCGGGTGTTATTCAAACTCTGAAGGACCACCATGACTTTTACGAATCTTACTATTGCGATGCTCCGCGTCCTTCTGATTCCTGGTTGCATACCTATATTTGGACCGGCTGCGTGGCGCGGATGCTGATCGATCTGGCCAACTTACCAGTCGGCATCCGCTCAAGCAACGAACCGGTACAGCCGATCCAATTTGCCTTGCTGCAAAACTATCCTAATCCGTTTAATGCCGAGACGGTCATCAGCTATAAGATCCCAACACGGGCTCGCGTGCAATTGGTTGTACACAATGTGTATGGGCAGCAGCTAAGGACTCTTGTAAATGAAGAGAAGGAACCCGGCTTCTACCAGGTTCAGTGGGATGGAAAAGACGCGCAAAGTCGTCCAGTCGCCAGCGGCATTTACCTGCTTTGTTTGCAAAGCGGCAAGTCGGTTCAAGTGAGAAAAATGGCGGTCGTTCGTTGAGACTTGAATCAAGGACGATTGTTTCGAGGCTTTCATTTTAGTGAGGAGTCCGTGAAGATCAAATTGCTTGTGTGGGTGTTTTTTCTCGCTGGAGCTTGCTCAGGCGAAGTCAAGCCGGAGATGTTGGCGGATGTCCAGAATACGGATCGAATAACCATTCCCTCCGCCTTTCCCGCCGGCCACTATACTCCGTACGGATACATCGACAATCCCTATCACAGCATGGTTTTCAATCGCAGTGGGATTATTCGTTCTGTGCCGCCATTGGGTTTTGGCTGGTGGCGGACCGAGTTCAAGGGCAATTACGGCGGCGGAGTGCGTGACCACGTGAACTACCTATCCTTTTTGCTAATGAGCGCAGCCGTGGGCGACAAGGTTTTTCTAAGCTCCGATGATTTCACCTCAAATGGCATTCGGCTTTCTTCCGAATATCACAGCAAGAATATGATGAGCTATGACTGGCAATATGCCGGAATAAATGTCAGTCTGAAATACTTTCTTCCCAGAGAACATTCACTTGCCTGCTTGGTTGAGTTGGAAAATTCCAGCAACGCGAATCAGTCCGTTTATCTGCATGCCACCAACCTTTATGGCCTGTGGGAGACCCGTTGGTGGGGAAGCGATGGACTGGTCGCTGGCTATTCGCCTGAGCTGGATGCCGGCATAAGCAAGATTTGGGCTTATGGCGATGTTTTTGTTTTAGGCGCGAACCTGAAAAGCTTGGCGCACAAATCCACCGATTCGGAACGGCAGTGGGAGGGATGGCTGCGCGCGAATGATACCACTTCGGTCTCGAGCTTCAGCATTCATGGTCGAGGACCGCTGCGGATGACACAAACGTATCGTCTCCCGGTTCCCGCAAAAGGACGCGCTTCGGCCTTAATTTGTCTCAGTCGCGGCAAGAATCAGGAAGAGGCAAGCGAGGAATATAAAACCGCGCTGCAAGAAGCGCTTACGGTTCTGGAAAAGCAGCTCGCCGAGGATCAGTCTTTCTGGCAGGATTGCCCCATGCTTCAAGGTGATTGGCCGGAGCATTGGAAACACGGCTGGGTTTACGATTGGGAAACCCTGCGCATGAACGTAAGGCGACCCATCGGCATTTATAATCATTTCTGGGATGCCATGCAGGTGCATTCGCCCCGCGCCGTGTTGGGCGAGACCAGTCTGGACATGATGACCCTCAGCTACGCCGATGCCGACTTGGCCAAGCAGGTCATTTACGGCACCTTTGCCGATGCTCCGATGCCGAACGTTCCTTGCACCCGTGAGGACGGCAGCATCAACATGATCTCGGAAGACGGCTCGGAGTGCGGCACGGCCCCCATGTGGGGCTTTCCATTTCATGTAATAAAATCCATCTACTTGGCAACACAGGATGATAATTGGATTAGGAATCTCTATCCATATTTGAAGGCCTACCTCGAATGGTGGTTAAAGAATCGCACTGATCAAGAGGGCTGGCTGCATTGCAATAATAGCTGGGAATCCGGTCAAGATGGCTCTAGACGCTTTTTAATTTCCAGGGGACAGGAAGGGGCAGTGGCGGATTACGTCCGCACGGTGGACGTGGAGGCCAGCATGGCGGAAGCCATGAATAATATGGTGCTGTTTGCCAAGATTGCTGGTAAGGTGGAAGATCAGCGGCATTGGAATCAGCTTGCCGAGCGCAGAATTCACAACACTCAATCCATGTTTGTGGACGGCTGGTTTCGCGACTTTGATGCGCGCTCCAATAAGCCCATTATCTTGGAAGACTACTTTGACGTGATGATGCTGAGTCCGCTTACTTGCGGAATAGCGACGGCGGAGCAAGTGAAAGCTGTGCAACCCATGTTTCAGTATTTCCGTGATCAACCCCGGCATTGGCTGGAATGGCCGCCGCAGGTCTTTGCCTTTTGCGAAGCCGCCTGGAATGCAGGATCGAGATCGGATGCCGGTGAAGTCGTTGCCGACATCGCCGACCGGGTTTATCGGCGAACTGACTCGCAGACGGCCTTATTTGTGGACAATGATCAGCCTTTTTCTTATCGCGTCCCTGGAGTTGCCAATGAGTTTTGGCCCATGGCCGCGAGACCCGCCGGGGGGGAGAACTACGGCTGGGGCGCTACTCTGCCGATGAACCTTATCCGCGACCTCATCGGTTTCCGCGAAGCAGACTCAGCCGCTATACACGAGATTTATTTTGCTCCGGCCTTGCCAGAAAAACTGCTGACAACGGGAAACAAATATCGCATAACGAATCTGCACTTCGCAGGGATAACCTTTGATCTTGCATGCGAGGTAAAGCTTACGTATCTTCACATCACTGCTGACTATCGACTGCCGAAGCCTCTTGGGGTGAAGGTGACGGCTGAAAATGGGCAAGTGGTGCTTTCTCAGGTGCAAAGAAAATTACAAGGCAGTCTGTCTTATGATGCCAAAAACGGAGACATTTACAAAATTAGATTTGAATAGTTTTTTCGGAGGCATAGAAAGAAATGAATAGGCGCGCTATTAAGTTAATGTTGTTGGCCTGTATGGGAGTGATGGAAGTCATTGCGGCACATGCCCAAATTCAACAAACCGTCCCGGCAGACGTTGGCGCCGGTTTGGCCAGCGGTACTATTCAAGCTGCAGCGGAACCTGCTTTTACGATTGGAAACGTCGCTCGGGTGTTCGACAATAATTCTTTCACCGAAGCGGTGGTGAACAACGTCGACAGTCTAAAAATTACTCTTCAGTTCACCCGACCACTGCCGATTGCCAAGAGCGCACTTTATCTGTTCAATAACGGCCAATGGAGCCTGGAAAGTGCCGATTCTTTGGAGGATTTGGCAAGTCGTAGTCACAGCTACTTGCGCTTGGTGCATAATCGACAGATCACGGCTTTTGTCATGGACTCGACGCGGTTTCCATCGATCACGGCCAAAGTTCTGCGCCTGACGATCCGCAATCCGCAGACGCATAACATCTATGTGGGCGAATGGACGCTTTTCAAAGTCATCGTGCTCACTTCTTTGGTCATAGTCCCAGAGTCCCCCAAATTGGTGCCGGGCACGTCGGTGCAGTTGAGCACCTTGATGCGAGATTCTACCGGCCGAACCTATCCTTACAACCTGGGTCTCGGCATCGGTTGGAGCTCGGATAATCCTTCAGTCGTTACGGTGGATGAGTTCGGCAAGATTTACGGCGTTGCCTTGGGTACTGCGGTAGTGCGCGCAGGCAATGCCCTCATTTCCGGGACGACGACAGTCTCGGTTGTAAGCGATTTTGTCGCAACAAAGGATACACCCCGCATTGTCAAAGTCGCTCTTGTGATGCAGGACCAGATCATCGATCCCGTTAATGGGCGAAAAATCCATCAAGTGCGCGGCTGGAGCAACCCGGTGAGTCTGGCCAATCAGCTCAACTCCGAGTTTAGCGAGGCGAGTGATGGAGTAGTTCAATTCCAGATCGTGGAGACACATGACGATCAAGTGGTTTTTAGTCGTCTGGATGGCCAGTTTATGACCGTCGACACTCTCACTTATTTTTTCAGCTCCAATTCCAGATTGTATGGCAGGGACACACCAGGCACCATGCAGCACATAGCGGAGGTGGAGAATCGAATACAGTTTGACTACAATGCCATGATCGACTATTATGGTTTGGCAGATAAGCGCAACAACGGCCAAGTAGATGAAGTTTGGGTATATGCCTATCCTTTTGCTGCCATGTACGAATCCCGTCTGGTGGGACCGAATGGGTTTTGGTGGAACTCACCACCCTTAAGCCATCCGGGTTTGCAAAGACTGATCTCGGTAATGGGACTAAACTACGAGCGCGGCATTGCAGAGGCGATGGAGAGTTTCGGCCATAGAATGGAAAGCGCCTTGTGGAAGGCTTTCGGCCGCTGGGATGGCAATGCGCAGGAGCAGAATTATTGGGAGCTATTTACCACCATTGACAAAGATCGGCCCGGCAAAGCGCAGGTGGGCAACATCCACTTTCCTCCCAATGGCATGTCCGATTATGACTATGGCAATCGACGATACGTCGCCACCTATGCGGATAATTGGAAGCGGTATCCCATCTTGTTGGATCAAAGCCGAGTCATCAACTGCACCGAGTGGGGATGCTCGCATGTGGGATATTTGCGCTGGTGGTACAATCACTTGCCTCGGTACGTGGGCGTCACGGACAGCGTCTTGAATAACTGGTGGCTCTATTGGCTCGATTTTTATGCTGCTAAGGATGCGGCGATGAATTATACGGCGGTCCAAGAAAAAAGCCGGACTGGCAGCCGCACTCCCAAGGAATACTCATTGATGCAAAACTTTCCCAATCCGTTCAATCCGGAGACAAAAATAAGCTTCACTTTGCCCGACGCGCAGTACGCTACCTTGAAGGTGTTTGATGTCTTGGGACGAGAGGTAAGAACTTTGGTAGCCGAATGGCGAGAGGCCGGTGCACACGAAGTGGTCTTTAACGCTGCCGATCTTCCCAGTGGGATCTACTTTTACCGACTTGAGGCAGGGCCTTTTTCTAAGAGTCGCAAGCTGTTAATACTTCGATAGGCAATACTTCACTATATGAGTTGCGAAAGCCAATCTCGTTCCCAAACTGGCTTGTGAACGAGAATAATGTCGAAAACGCAGCCGCGCGGCTCTTGATAGAGAGTCGCTTTTGAGTCAAAAACAAAAATGCGACGATTCGCTCTATTAAGGGCTAATCGTCGCAGAAAAAGTGTCAGTTTGATGGCGCGAGGAGTTTCTCGCCGGGCATCAAGTGCAATGATCCCCAAATCAAGATAAAATCGCAAAACCTTGGAACCAGAGTCTGATCGCTGTGCGGGTTTTATGCAGCTATTGCGTCTTCCGCCAGTTCTTCAACAAAAAGGCGGCCAACAGTGATGTAGCTGTAAAACTCGGGATCGCACTTTTTATCGCACTGAAAATTCGAGAAGATTACTTCCACATCCTCCTCGTGCACAAGGTCATAATGGACTACTTTCCCGCAGACCTCGCAGGTGATGATCATTTTTTGTGATTTGACCCCGTCGCTTAGAAAAGTCGTAGGAGCCTCCTTTCGGTGTATTCATTGCGGGCGGCAAAGAAGCACGTCTTTGATGCTATTCGAATGTTTAGTACTACCGTTGAAGAAGCTTTGCGGAAGGGTTTTTAGAAAAAGTTTTGGCTGACGAAAAAAAGAGTTGCATAACGCAACAAAGATAGTTATATTTGCAGGCTTTCGCGCGGGAGTAGTTCAGTGGTAGAATACAACCTTGCCAAGGTTGGGGTCGCGGGTTCAAGTCCCGTCTCCCGCTCCAGTAGTGGCGGCGTAGCCAAGTGGCTAAGGCGGAGGTCTGCAAAACCTCTATTCATCGGTTCGATTCCGATCGCCGCCTCTAAGGCTGAAAAAGGCAGATCGTGCCGGGGTGGCGGAATAGGTAGACGCAAGGGACTTAAAATCCCTCGGACTGTGAAGTCCGTGCCGGTTCGATTCCGGCCCTCGGCACCAACGAGAAGATCGAGTTCTCAAGCCTAAGATGAGAACAGCAGCGTAACCAAGAAGGTACGCTTTTTTTATAACCATACTTTAGTATATTCGAGGCAAAGAAGGCAGTCCAAACAAGGGCGGTTAGCTCAGTTGGTTAGAGTACTTGCTTGACATGCAAGGGGTCACTGGTTCAAATCCAGTACCGCCCACGTGCATTATCGCTTTTCATGCAATTTCTGATCTTCTTCAATAATGAACGATACCGCCTTTTTTAGGCGGTTTCTTATTTCTATGCCTGCGCAGATGTATAGAAGGATGACTGTGTGTCCAGTGTTGTGATAAAATTTCCGGATGGTAACTCAAAAGCATATGAAGCGGGTATTCGGCCTGCTGATATCTTGGGCGAATTGAAAGGCCGCCTGGAGCGCGAGAGTATTGCGGCGATTTTTAACGGCAAGGTGATCGATTTGTCCCGCCCCATAATTGAGGACGGAGAAATTTTGTTCCTCTTGCCGGATTCGCCTGAAGGACGGGAAGTCTTTTGGCACAGCACCGCGCACGTTATGGCTCATGCGGTTAAGGAGGTTTTTCCGCAAGCCAAGTTCGCCTTTGGCCCTCCGGTGGAAGAAGGCTTTTACTACGATATTGATGTACCTGCAGCTTTCACTCCCGAAGATTTGGGACGCATTGAAAGCAAAATGCACGAGATTGTCGCTGCCAATACACCATTCGTCCGCGAAGAACTTTCCAAAGAAGAAGGTATCGCTCTATTCAAAAGGCTAAATGAGGATTACAAGGTCGAGCAGATCGACCGGCTTGGCGAGCCGCCAAGCATTTATAAGGAAGACGGCTTTACCGATTTGTGTCGCGGCCCCCATGTGCCGTCCACCAGCTACATCAAGCATTTCAAGCTGTTGAGTGTCGCCGGCTCCTATTGGTTGGGTGATGAAAGGAATGCCCGCTTGCAGAGAATTTACGGCATTTCCTTTCCCAAGAAAAGCCAGTTAGATGAATATCTGCAGCGCATCGAGGAAGCGAAAAAGCGCGACCATCGCCGGTTGGGACGCGATCTGGATTTGTTCAGCATCAACGATGAAATAGGTCCGGGATTGGTGCTATGGCATCCAAAGGGCGCGTTCATCCGTCACAAGATCGAGGAATTTTGGCGGCAAGAGCATTTACTCGCCGGATACGAATTCGTCAACTCGCCGCACATCGCCCGGCGCGACTTGTGGGTCACCAGTGGGCATACGGGCTTTTTCAAAGACAATATGTTTGGCGCTATGAAGGTCGATGAGATCGAGTATCTGGCCAAACCGATGAACTGCCCATTCCACGTGATGATTTTTAAAAGCCAGACGCGTTCCTATCGCGACCTGCCGTTTCGTTGGGCGGAACTGGGAACGGTTTATCGCTATGAAAGATCGGGCGTCCTTCATGGATTGTTGCGCGTGCGCGGTTTCACGCAGGACGATGCGCATCTTTTTTGCCGGCCGGATCAATTGGACAGTGAGATTTCCCGTCTGCTTGGATTCTGTCTGCATATGCTGAAATCATTTGGTTTTTCCGATTACCAGTTCTTCCTTTCCACCCGGCCGCAGAATTCTGTTGGCCGTCTGGAAAATTGGGAAAAAGCCACTGAGGCGCTCAAGAACGGCTTGGAAGCCGCGGGACTGGAATATCAAATTGATCCGGGCGAAGGTGTATTTTATGGGCCGAAGATCGACATCAAGATTCGCGACGTACTGAATCGCACCTGGCAGTTGTCCACCATTCAGGTCGATTTCAATGAGCCGGAGCGCTTCGACATCGGTTTTGTTGGGCAAGACGGCAACAAGCATCAACCTATCATGATCCATCGGGCCTTGCTGGGTTCCTTGGAGCGTTTCTTCGGCATTTTAATCGAGCACTTTGGCGGAGCTTTTCCACTCTGGCTGGCTCCTGTGCAAGCGATAGTCATACCCATTACCGATAAGCAGCAAGAGCACGCTCGACAAGTCCGTGAAAAGCTCATTGCTGCGGGAGTGAGAGCCGGCATCGATGATCGCAATGAGAAAGTCGGCTATAAAATACGTGAAGCTGAAACCATGAAGATCCCTTATATGCTGATCATCGGGCAGAAAGAAGTGGAAAACAGCACTCTTTCCGTCCGCAAGCGGCGAGCGGGTGATCAGGGTGCAGCGACTATCGAGAACATCATTTCGGAGATTCAAGATAAAGTTAACACCAAAGCGATTGATTGACCCAAATCCTCCGGCCAAAGGTAGGTTCAAGCCGATCCAATGCGCTTTTCAGAATGAATCGCGCTTCCAAGCGGTTTGTGACTTGCCTTTGCCGGACTGGCGACCGCATTATCTATTGGAGGCCAACAATTAAGAAACGTACAATCCGCGTCAATGAGCAAATCGATTCGCCGACCGTTCGGCTGGTCGATGCGAACGGCCAGCAGGTTGGCATTGTGAATGCTACGGATGCACTTAGGCGAGCCGAAACGGCCGGTCTCGACTTGGTCGAGGTAGCTCCCAACTCCGTACCACCGGTTTGCAAAATCATGGATTTTGGCAAGTTCAAATACGAGCTCGCCAGAAAGGAAAAGGAAACAAAAAAGAAGCAGCACGTCATCATAACCAAGGAAATCCGGCTACGGCCCAAAATCAATGAGCATGACTTCAACTTTAAGGTGAAGCATGCGATCAAGTTTATCGAAGAGGGTCATCGGGTGAAGGCCACGGTGATGTTCCGAGGACGCGAAATGGTACACCAAGAGTTTGGCAACCGAGTCATCGCAAAGTTCAAAGAGGCGCTCGAAGAAGTTGCCAAGGTCGAGAAGGATGCAAAAATGGAAGGCGGGCAATTGGTCGTCTTTTTTACCAAGAAATAACTTAAAACCTAAGGATCTGATATGCCAAAGATGAAATCCAATCGCGCTGCATCGAAGAGGTTCAGGCTGACTGGTAAGGGGAATGTACGCAGAAACAAGGCTTACAAAAGCCACATCCTAACCAAGAAGAGCAGAAAGAGGAAACGCAATCTTCGACAAGGAGCCTTGGTGGCTGCCGCCGACGCACGCCGCGCGAAACGGATGATTGTTGCGTAGTTTTGACACTATCATGCAACGCCTCAGTTGTTAGTGGATACTGTTCATGTCATATTGAAAGCATCTTTTTGCTGATGGACAAGGGGCTTGATCAAAATCGATTCATTCCGAATGATAGAATAGATCTAACTGGACTAAGGGAGTACACTACCGAGAAAATTAAGTTTTGACGGAGGACATTTATGCCAAGGGCACACTCGTCGGTGCCTACCAGACACCGGCGAAACAAGATTATGAAAGCTGCACAGGGTTATTACGGAGGCAAGCACAGACTCTGGAGGTCTGCCAAAGAACAGGTGGAAAAAGGTCTGGCTTATGCTTATGCCGATAGGCGTGCCAAGAAAAGCGAATTTCGCAAATTATGGATTGCTCGAATCAATGCGGCTGCCAGACTATGCGGCTCGAATTACTCCACCTTGATCGATGGACTGAATAAGAAAAACATTTTGATCAATCGAAAAATTTTAGCCGATCTGGCAGTACGGGATTTCAAGGCGTTTGAGCAAATCGTGGCGGCGGCAAAAGCATGACAAATGGCTGACGACCTACCGACAATTCTCGCCGAGATCGCCAAGACAGAAAAAGATTTTGAGCAACAATTGCAGTCCGTCGCTTCCAAGGAGGCGTTGGAGCAAGCTCGCGTCGATTTTCTCAGCCGCAAGGGCCGGGTTCAGTCACTTTTCTCCCTGATGGGGAAGCTCATTCCAGCCGATCGTCCCAAGGTCGGCGCAGAGTTAAACCGAATCAAAATTTCCTTGCAGCAGGCTTTTGATGCGAAGGCACAGGCTTTCGCCAGTCAGGAAAAGTCCGCCAAATTCTTCGATCCGACGCTGCCGGGCCGGACGATGGCTTTGGGCAGTCTGCATCCTTTGCTGCAGGTCATGGATGAAATCAAATCCATCTTTGGCAACATGGGCTTCCGCATCGAGGAAGGTCCGGAAATTGAAACAGAGTATCATAATTTTGAGGCTCTGAACATTCCGGAGTACCATCCTTCACGGGACATGCAAGATACCTTTTATCTCCCGGACAATCTCGTCTTGCGAACGCACACCTCGCCGGTACAGATTCGCACTATGGAAAAGCAGCGTCCGCCGGTGCGTATGATCGCCCCAGGCCGCTGTTTTCGCAATGATACGCCCGATGCTACGCACTCGCCGACTTTTCATCAAGTCGAAGGCTTGTGCGTCGATCGTGGTGTGTCGTTTGCCGAGTTGAAGGGAGTGGTGCAGGCATTTGCGCGCAAGCTTTTCGGCGAAGGCGTGCAGGTTCGTTTCCGCCCCAGTTTCTTTCCTTTCACCGAGCCCAGCGCCGAATACGATTTTTCCTGTATCTTCTGCCAGGGCCGAGGATGCCGAATCTGCAAGGATTCTGGCTGGCTGGAAATCTCCGGCGCGGGAATGGTCGATCCGGCGGTATTCGGATTTGTCGATTACGATCCGAAAGTATATACCGGCTATGCTTTCGGCATGGGGATCGAGCGCATCGCCATGCTGAAATATCAGGTGAATGATATCCGTATTTTCTTTGACAATGACGTCCGCTTCTTAGAACAGTTCTGATTCGCTTGGAAATAGACTTTGAAAGTTACTCTCAACTGGTTGAAAGAATTCGTCGATTTTTCTCTATCCCCCAAAGAATTGAGCGAAGCTCTGACGATGGTAGGCTTGGAGGTAGAGGAGTACCATGCGATCGAGCGGAACTTTTCCGGGGTTATCGTCGGCAAGGTAGTCGCCGCTCAAAAGCATTCTGAAGCCCACCAGTTGACGGTTTGCCAGGTCGACACCGGCGGGCAAACTGTAGCGGTCGTCTGCGGCGCTCCAAATGTCACGGTTGGCATGAAGGCGCCCTTTGCCCTGGAAGGCGCGATTTTGGCGGATGGGCGCAAGGTCGAAGTCAAAGATATCCGCGGCTTGACCAGTCACGGCATGCTTTGCTCAGAAGCGGAATTGGGTCTTAGCGAGCGCGCCGAAGGCTTAATGGTTTTGCCGGAAAGCGCGCCGGTTGGCAAAGATCTGCACGCTGTTTTGGGCGCACCCGATGTAGTTTTCGACATCGCTGTCACCCCCAATCGCCCCGACTGTTTGAGCGTCATAGGGATCGCCCGAGAGGTTGCGGCGATTACTGGCGCTCCCTTTAAGATTCCCACAGTTACTTTGGCCGAAAGCGGCCAAGCAGGGGAAAATCCCTTTCGCGTCGAAATAAAAGATAGCCAAAGATGCTTCCGCTACTCGGGAAGGTTGCTCAAGAACATCCTGATTCAGCCGTCTCCCTATTGGATGTCTGCGTGCTTGCATGCGGTGGGTGTTCGCTCCATCAATAACGTGGTGGACATTACCAACTATGTGATGATGGAGACAGGTCTGCCATTGCATGCGTTTGATTCCACGATGTTGGAAGGCCAAAAGATTATCGTGCGAACAGCTAAAGCTGGTGAAAAGTTCGTCACCCTCGATGGCCAAGAGCGTACCTTGGATGACCAAGCTCTGCTCATTTGCGACGCCAACAAGCCGGTGGCGTTGGCCGGCATCATGGGAGGACAAAACTCGGAAGTCGAATCCGACACGGAAAGCGTCTTTTTGGAGAGCGCCTATTTCGAGCCGGTTGGCATTCGCCGTACTAGCAAAAAGTTAGATCTTGCCTCCGAATCCTCCAGGCGTTTTGAGCGTGGAATCGATCCGAACGGCACTTTGTTCGCCATGAATCGATCCGCTCAGCTTATGATCGAACATGCAAATGCCGAGATTGTCGGTCACGCTGTTGATGAATATCCCAGTCCGGTGATGCCCGTCGAAATTGACTTGTCCGGCACTGCAGCCAACAATCTTCTCGGCACATCGTTAACAAATGCCGACATGAGCCGCATTTTGGCTCCTTTGGACATAAAGCTGGTCTCCGAGCAAAATGATAAGCTCACTTTTCGCGTTCCTACCTCTAGGCCCGATTTGACCCGCGAGGTCGACCTCATTGAAGAGATTGCCCGGCACTACGGATACGACAACATCCCTGTAGCCACCTCGGCTCCTATTGACTTTCGGCAGACCATGAATGAACGAGTGGCATTTAAGGACCGACTGAGAAGACACCTATCTGGATTTGGTTTCAAGGAGACCGTATCCTTGAGCTTGGTTCACCCCTCCTTGGCCAAGGCGTTTCTGCCACCGGAAAGTGAATTGGTTGAGCTTCTCAATCCGCTTAGTCCGGAGCTTTCCACATTTAGAACCAACTTGATTTTGTCCTTGCTGAACAATGTCGCTTATAATCGCAATCGCCAGATGCAGAATCTGCGCTTTTTCGAAATTGGCGATGCTGCATGGAGGATCGTTGGCAAAAAAGAGGTTTTAGAAAAATGCCAAGTGGCAGGAATCTTTGCCGGCAAGCGAATCGAGCAAAACTGGAATCAGAAGGCGGAGCCTTTCGATTACTATGATATCAAAGGAGCCGTGACCGGTTTGTTGGACATGATCGGAATTCACGCCTTTGAGATGGATCAGTGCAGCGATGCCTATTGGGCTGAAGAGATCTCGATCATCAAGGCAGATGGGCGGATCATCGGAACATTCGGCAAGATCAGCAACGACATTTGCTCATTGTTCAAAATCAAAGTTCCCGATGTCTATGCCTTCTGCCTGGATTTTGATTCACTGTATGAGCTCTCAAAAAAGCAAAAGATCTATGATCCCATACCTCGCTATCCCTCGGTGCCTTTTGATATGGCTTTGGTGATCGACGTGAATATTCCAATTGGCCAGATCGAAAGAGAGATTTGGCGAGCCGGTGGAGCTCATTTGGTCAATGTTCACCTGTTCGATTATTATCGCGGCGAGCAAGTGGCTAAGGACAAAAAGAGCATAGCTTTTTCATTGACCTTTTCATCAAAAGAACGTACATTGGACGAGAATGATATACAACAAGCCATACAAAAAATTTTGGCTCATTTGAAATCATTATTTGCGGCCGAGCTAAGGCTCAAATAAAATATGGAAAACGCCGAAAAAGGTATTGTAGACAAATTAGAATCAACAATCGACGAGGCGGTCAAACGCATTGTCGAGCTGAAAAAGAAGAATCAAACATTGCTGGAGGAAAAGCAAGAGCTAAAAGCGTTGCTTAACGAAAAGGAACTTCGCATTGAAGGGTTGCAGAAGGTAATCGAAGAATTCAAAACAAAAGCGGATGACACGGTCATCCAGAGATATAAGGATAAAGAAGAAATGCTTAGACAGCGGATTCAAGGCATGTTGTCTAAGCTCGAAGAGTTGAAGCTCATTGAATAAATCCATTCAACTCATCCAAAATGAAATTTGTGCTTTTGCTCAGACTGACGCGCTAGACAAACAGGTAGTTAGAATCTATTTCCGGTCTTCAAGTTCAAATGGATAGTGATACCAACATCCTTAAAGTGAAAATATTTGGCACAGATTATCCGTTGAAAGTTAATGCAAACGTGGATTATGTTCGCCGGGTTGCTGAATACGTAGACATGAAAATGCGGGAAATTCAAGAGGCAAAGCCTAACAAACCATTGCATCAAATCGCCATTTTAGCGGCACTCAACATAACCGATGAGTTGCTTCAGCAAAGAGAAATGCAGAAGAGAAAACTCAGAAACTTCGAGGATAGCGTCGGCAAGCTCACTAAGAAATTGGAACTTGGCATTCAGGAAATATCGGAGGACAACAACGGGTAACACATTGCGCAGTGCGATAAAAACCTTGTAAGGAAAGCTTCTTCGCCCTTTACCATTTGCAACCCAGAAAGCAAGAGTCTAGCGCAGTCACTTGGCTGAGCACACAAGCGAACAGGCTCATGGAGTAACTTTGAGCCTTACGAACAGATTTTACTAAATGATTCTCTGTGGTTCTACCGATGAAAGAACTTCCGGAAACCATAGAGCTGGATTCTTGACCATTTCTGGGTTTATTTTTCCGGAGGGGCAATGGAGATAACGATGACTATAGCAGCCGCGGTAGTCGTAGGCGCTGTTTGTTTTGTCGTTGGCTGGTTTTTATCCAAGCACATCGGCCAGGGCAAGTTGGCGAATGCCAAAAAGGCTGCCGAAAAAATCATTTCGGACGCACAAAAAGAAGCAGAAAGCATACGAAAAGAGAAAATCTTAGAAGCCAAAGATGAATGGCTGAAACTAAAACAAAACCTCGATAACGAGACCAAAAACAAAAGGAGCGATCTACAAAAACTTGAGAGTAAGCTCAGCTCGAGAGAGCTGAACTTGGATAGGCGACATGACTTGCTCAGCAAGAAAGAAAAGGAGTTGGAAGATGTCGAGCTGAGGATGAAGCAAAAAGAAGAGAGAGTCAACCGGCTTGAAGTCGATTTAAGGAATTCGATCGAGGAGCAGAACCGTCGGTTAGAGAAGATCAGCGGCATTTCCAACGAAGAGGCCAAACGGATTTTGATGCAGAACCTCCTGGACAAGGCGAAACAGGAGGCTGCTCAAATGATCAAGGAAATAAAGGATCGCGCGCGCCAGACCGCTAATCGCGAGTCCAAAGAAATCATCATCCAGGCCATTCAAAGAACGGCGGCAGATCATTCAACAGAGACCACGGTCTCGGTCGTCAATCTGCCGGGCGATGAAATGAAGGGTCGCATTATTGGTCGAGAGGGTCGTAACATTCGCTCGTTTGAATCCGCCACCGGAATCGAAGTGATCGTAGATGATACGCCGGAGGCAGTCGTTCTCTCCGGCTTTGATCCGTATCGGCGCGAAATTGCCAAAGTTGCATTAGAGCGCTTGGTCTCCGATGGCCGCATCCATCCGGCGCGAATCGAGGAAGTTGTCGAGAAAACCAAGCAGGAGATGGAAGAAAAGCTGGTTGAGGAAGGCGAAAAGGCGCTCTTGGAAGCCGGCATTCCCAGCGTTCATCCGGAGGTCGTCAAGCTGCTGGGCAAGCTCAAATACCGCACCAGCTACGGCCAGAACGTTTTGCAGCATTCCGTAGAAGTTTCTTTCTTGACCGGATTGATGGCCGCCGGCCTTGGTCTTGACGGCAATCTGGCCAAGCGCGCCGGACTCTTGCACGACATCGGCAAGGCCATTGATCGCTATACGGAGGGAACGCACACTCAGATTGGCATCGAAATCGCCAAAAAATATGGCGAGGGAGCGATTGTGCAAAATGCCATTGCTTCTCATCACGAAGACGTGGAGCCGATTTCGCCTATCTCTATTCTCGTGCAAGCCGCGGATGCTATCAGTGGTTCGAGGCCGGGCGCCCGTCGCGAGACCTTGGAAGCCTACATCAAGCGTTTGGAAAGCCTGGAAAACGTGGCCAAATCGTTTGCTGGAGTTGGAAAAGCATACGCCATTCAAGCCGGACGGGAAATTCGCGTGATGGTTGAGTTCGATAAAATTGATGATGCCATGTCCGAGCAGCTCGCTACCGATATTGCCGAGAAGATTCAAACCGAGATGGAATATCCAGGTCAAATAAAGGTCACTGTGATTCGAGAGTTCCGCGCCGTGGATTATGCAAAGTGATGACACCCTTCTTGTCTATAGAACTGAAAAAAGCAAACGGGGTAGTCATTGGCTGATCTGGATCAGGTGACAATCCTATTCATCGCAGACATCGTCGGCAAGCCCGGCTTGGACACGGTGACAACGTTTTTACCCAGTCTGAAAAAGCAGTACAAAGTCGATATGTGTATTGCCAACGGTGAAAATGGCGATAAAGGCAAAGGACTGACTGAACCTATCGCACGGCAATATTTTTCCGCGGGAATTGACATCATTACCAGCGGCAATCATATATGGAACAACGCCGCTTTTCGTCACTATTTGGACACCACTAATCGTGTGCTGCGGCCGCTGAATTATCCGCCGGAAGCACCGGGTCGAGGCGCGACGGTATTTACCGCCCCTCGCGGTCATCAAGTCGGTGTTCTGAACTTGCAAGGCCGGACATTCATGTATCCCATCGATTGTCCTTTTAAGGTTGGAATGCAGGCAGCCAGTAGGATAAGAGAAAAGACGCCCATCATCGTTGTTGATATGCACGCCGAAGCCACGGCGGAGAAATTGGCTCTCGCCTGGTATCTTGATGGTACGGTCAGTGCTGTTATCGGTACGCACACACATGTACAAACGGCGGATGAGCGGATTTTGCCGCAAGGACTGGCTTTCATTACCGATGCGGGCATGACCGGGCCGCATGATTCCGTCATCGGTTTGGATACGAAAACGGCGATCAAGCGATTTATGTATCAGGTTCCGGAGCGATACCAAATCGCCTCCAGCAACAATCGTTTTTGCGGCGTTGTAATCAGCATTAATGCAGCCAGCGGCAAGGCTGCAAAGATATCACGTCTAAATTTGCCGTGAGCAGGATGGAAGCGAATGAGCGCCCAGATTATCGATGGCAACAAAACCGCCGAAGCTATTTTGCATGAATTGACCGAAGAGGCCGCGCGCTTCAAAGGACAGGACCGCCATTTGGATTACGGGGCTTGAAGGAAATAGCAGGCGTAATCACTCTTGTTCCCGGCGGCGTCGGTTCCATGACCATCGCCACGCTGCTCAGCAGTACGGTCAAGGCGGCGAAGGCTTCTCTACAAAACAAAACTACTACATTTGCGCCAGTAGCTCAATAGGACAGAGCGTTGGCCTCCGGAGCCAAAGGTTGTGGGTTCAACTCCCGCCTGGCGCACAAAAACAAAGGCGATTCTTCTGAATCGCCTTAATTTTTTTCCGGTGTCAATCCAAATCTTCAGCGGGAAACCGCAAGGTACCTATTAGCGCAGATAACCGGCCATGCAACAGAATGACACAATTTCTTGCTACCAGTGCAAGCACTTCTTTATTACCTACGATAAGACTTTTCCCTATGGCTGCCGAGCGTTTGCCATAAAATCCAAGCGCCTTCCCGCTATTGAGGTTCGGCTGGCTTCGAATGCTGACTGCTCGCTATTTTCGCCAAAGGATGCCAAAAATCCGGGCGGTCAGAAATTGAGGACGTGAGCCGGTCAGGGGCTGTGGCAAATATTTTTTCTTGATAATTTTTCTGAATTAGCCTATTTTCCGCTAGCTTCGCTTTCTATCAGCAGTGAATGCGAGATGACAGGCCACTCCTTTCAAACCACATCAAAATTAGGATCGTCTCTTTTCGCTTCCCAATATCCAATCCACGGGAGAGGTACGAATGCAGCTACTAAGGATACTCGTCTTTGCTCTAACATTTTGCGGTCTCAGTCTACCGGCTATCGGACAATCATTTCGCAAAGAGTTTGACTTGGCATTACAGAATGGCCGGCGCGCCAATCAGGTCTTTTTGCAGGCCAAAGCAAATATGCTGGCCTGGCTTCGGTACAAGGATGCCAAATCCGGTTTGTTGCCACGGCTCTTGCCCAGCTATCAGCCGTACAAACCGCAGGACGCCCATTATCAGGTCAAGGATACAGCCGCCGATCTTTATCCTTTTTTAGCCTTGACCGCTTACCTGCTCGACCGGCCGCTTTATGACGGGTACATGTACGAGTTTTTGCGAAACGAAATCGCGCTTACAACAGGGGCAGATGGATTGCCGCGCGATCTGCTTTTCGATCCGCCGCGCCAAAATGAAAAGGACCTTGCCTACAACATCTTCGGCGCTTCGGAGTACGCCAAAGATGGACTGGTCCCCATCGCTGAGCTTCTGGGCAAGACGGCATGGTCATCCCGCATGGCGGATTTGGTCGAGGCGATTTACGCCAACGCGCCCATCGAAACAGCCTTTGGCAAGCTTCCTTCTGGATCGGCGGAAGTAAATGGGGATAACCTGCAGGTGTTGTGCCGGCTCTATGCCATGACGGGCGACAAAAAGTTTTTACAGCGAGCAGAAAACATCAGCGATGCCTATTGCTTTGAAGTCATGCCGTTGAATTATGGCCTACCGGCTCACCAGTGGGATTTTAAAAATCACAAGGGCGAAGACTTGCTGGTGCTGCGGGATCATGGCTGCGAAATCATCGGCGGACTGGCGTTGCTGTTCGCAATTGAGTGCGATGAAGGGCGGGAAAGGGGCGTCACGTACTATTGGCCGATCAGAAACATGCTGGACAAGATTTCCACCACATTAAATGCGGACGGCCAATTCCCCAATCGCATAAAGTGCTCTGATCTAAGCATCGTGCAACCACCGCTGAATGACAATTGGGGATATTTGTACACCGCTTGGTGGGACTTCTATCTCGTGACCGGAGAGACTAAGTATAAGGACGCCATTGCGCATGCGCTCAGATCCATTGTAAACTACCGCAACGCCAAGTGGGAAGGCCGGCCCGCGGATGGCTATGCGGACTCTATCGAAGGCGCTTTTGAAATGGTCAATCGAATTCCCGTGGCGGAAGCTTTTGATTGGATCGAATCGGAAATGCAAGTGATGCTGGGATTTCAGCAGAAGGAAGGCTACATCGAAAGCTGGTACGGCGATGGCAATTGGAATCGCACAGTGCTCATGTATGCACTGTGGAAAACTCAGGGCTGCCGGATAGAGGAGTGGGATAAGGATGTTTCCGTCGGGGCGGTCATGAATGGTGATAGCCTATTTGTCGCCATTGAGGCGCATAAGCCTTGGAAAGGACATCTTTGCCTTGATTCGCCGCGACACAAAACAGTTTTCCAATTCAAGCACAATTACGCCCGCATCAACGAATTTCCGGAATGGTTTACGGTGGAGCCGACTGAGCTATGCAAGGTAACGGATGCCGATAAAAACTCCTTCGAAGTGAAGCTGGGCGCGGAGATGACACGGGGATTGCCCATCACATTGAAGAGTGGTGGAAAGCATTTCTTGATCGTGACTGCTGAAAATGCGACTGACTTTTGATACCGCTGCGCAGCCTGTTTCGGATTGAAAGGAATAAAGAAAGTCCTCAAACATGAAAACGGCTCATCATGGCATCGCTCTCATTGGCAGCTCGATTGTAGACGGTCTGGTCCCCGCCATCGGGCTAGGCCAATTGACTTATGTGGACGCCAATAAATTCGTCCCCGAATCCGAGCTGAAAGGGGAGAGGATACAATACAGCGTCGGCGGCATGGCGCTCAATGTTGCGGTCAATTTGGCCAAGATTGGCGGCGGCTATCCGCTGGCCGTCATCGGTAAAGTGGGAGACGATCATCGCGCGGAGCTGATCCGACAGACATTGCAGGAGCAGCACATCAATGCGGCGCAGCTTATCGTCGATGGCGAAAATGAAACATCGTGGACGGAGGTCATCCATCTGCGCATGCCGGACGGCAAGATCGAGCGTATTTTTCGCCATGCCTTGGGCGCAATGGGTTCCTTCTGCGAAGAAGATATCCCTTTTGCTGAAATAGCCCAATTCAAAATCGCCATGTTTGGTTACGGACTACTGCTCCCGCAAATGGACTTGGAGAATGATGAATACGGCACGGTCATGGGATGGGCGTTGGCCAGAGCGCAAACGTCGGGCGTGATGACCGCTTTGGATTTCGTTTCGCCGAATGAAGAGAATCTGTTCAAGTTCTTACGCTACCGGCGAACCTTGCGTTACGTTGATATTTGCTGCATCAACGAGGATCAGGCTTGTTCCATAACTGATCGCAAAGATCCGAGAGAAGCGTGTATTTCGTTAGTCGAGGATTTAAAAGCAAAGCTCGCCGTAGTCCATTGCGGCGCCGAAGGGCCGAATTATGCCTACACCCACGAGCACGGCTTGCAGACGCAAGAAAATTTTGTCGTCTCTCCGGAGGACTATAAAGGCAACGCCGGCGCAGGGGACGCTTTCTCTGCTGGTTTTTTGCACGGAGTGCATCAGGATTGGCCGTTGCAAAAGTCGTTGCGATTTGCCGCTGCCGCCGCTGCCATCAGCTTGGGAGACGTCTCCTGTACAGGTGCGATGCGATGCGAGTGCGATATTTTGGATTATATGGAGCGAGTACCTACCCAAAAGGAGAAGGATGATTAAGGTCCTAAAATTCGGCGGCACATCTCTGGGTTCCGCCGCGCGCGTGGAGAACGCGGCAAATATCATCAAAGAAAAGGCATCGCAAGCATCGAGCTTGGTTGTCGTGGTCTCGGCGATAGGCGGCGTTACCGATCAATTGCTGGAT
>Ga0172370_10003307_pt1 | contig 22457 bp, 22 predicted proteins | sample LakKiv5m_FD_114538 | JGI IMG/M metagenome (GOLD analysis project Ga0172370, IMG submission 114538) | Freshwater microbial communities from Kabuno Bay, South-Kivu, Congo - kab_022012_11.5m | ecosystem: Environmental > Aquatic > Freshwater > Lake | place: Democratic Republic of the Congo...
AAACTGATAGAATCTGATTTTAAAGTCACGGGATTTGAATACAAACTATCAGATATAAATTTTGATATTAAATCATTACTCTAGCATCTACGATAATTGCAGAATTGTCAGTGGCCATAACAGGGTTTAAATCTATTTCTTTTATTTCAGGATGAGCGAGAGCAAGATTTGAAATATTAACCAAGATATCAGCGAGTAAATCAAAACTAACAGAAGGTTCACCACGCATACCCTGCAAAATTTTGATCCCTTTTATTTCCCGCATCATTTTTAGTGCCTCATTTTTTTCAATTGGCGCAATACGTAGAGCAGTATCTTTGATGGCCTCAGCAAATATACCACCAAGACCAAAAAGGATTGTTGGGCCAAATGTGTTATCTCTTTTCACACCAATTATTACTTCTCTCGTGCCCACCGAAGCTTTAGCGAAGGTGGGACCCCCAATCATTTTTTGAACTAAAATCCCTTCAACTGCCGGTATTTTTGTCCACAATTCTTCCCATATAAAACTTGCCTCATCAAAATTTGAAATATTTAATCTAACAGCCCCAGTTTCTGTTTTGTGAATTACTTCTTTAGAAATAGCCTTCATTGTGTATGGTCCTTCACCACACGAAACAAGCGTCTCTGCTAAATCTTCTTTTCTTGTAATAAATTTGCCGTTAATTAAAATGCCATACTCCGAAAGCAGGCTGATAGTTTTTGTAAATTCAAGCATTTCCCCACTGTCGGATACTACGATTGATTCTCCATGATGACGAAATTCGTGCCCAAAAGAATGTCTGAGTTTTGGAGAATTTCGTGCCAAATAATCAAGACTGTCTACAACATCTCTTGGGAAAGTAAAATGAGCTAAACCAGAATTTATTAGTTCTTTTCGCCCATCTTGGATTGAATGCCCACCAATGAAAACAGGAAATATTCTCTTTTTATCTTTATATTTAGATAAAACTTTTGCCGTTCCCACCGCATCGGTCATTGTTTGTGGAGTTAATATTGCCATTATAGCATCGGCATCATCTACTTTAGATAAAATTTCAAGGGCGTCTTCATAGCGCGAGGCCAGTGCATCACCACCAATATCGATCGGATTTCCTATCGCTGCCATAGGCGGCAAAACTTTTCGCAAATTTTCTTTAACATCATCACTGAGTACCGAAAGAGACAAGGACTGAGAACGATCAACAAGATCAGAGGCAATAACAGAAGGACCGCCACCATTAGTCAAAATGATTAAGCGCTGAATCGGGTCTTCAGTAAAACCTGTTTGTGATAATGTTTTAACAACATTGAAAACCCCACGTACAGAGGAAACAGTAGCGGCCCCCGCCTGCTTGCAAGCAGCAATAAAAACAGCAGGTTGTGGAGCAAGCGAACCGGTGTGAGACATTACCGCCAAATTTCCATGACTACCCATACCAGCTTTTATAACAACCACAGGTTTTTTTGATGTAATTCTTTTTACAGTTTCTAAAAATTTTGCTCCATTATTAATATTTTCAAGATACATAATAATGGAAGAAGTTTCTGAATCATTTTCCAAATATTCGAGAAAATCTATTTCAGTAAGTTGAGCTTCATTACCGAGACTAATAAATTTTGAAAAACCAATACCCTCAGCAATAGCCCAGTCAATCATTGAGGTACCAAGAGCTCCAGATTGAGACAAAAAAGCTATAGAACCCGGTAATGGTTTTTGAGCTGAAAAAGAAGCATTAAAGCCATCCTTGGCATCAATAACACCAAGACAATTTGGACCAATAAGAGCAATGTTTTGTTCTTTAGCTATTTTTGCTATCTGGTCCTCAAGCTCCTTACCTCTGCTCCCCATCTCTTTGAAACCTGAAGAAATTACGATCACATTAGGTATTTGTTTGCGGCCACAATCAGAAAGAATTTGAGGCACAATTTCTGCCTTAACAGCTATAATGGCGAGTTCAACTTCCTCTGGAATATCTAAGACTGAAGTAAAAGTTGGAAAACCTAATATTTCTTTCTCATTTAAAGTAACTGGATAAATTTTTCTATTTTTTTCATCAATAAGATTAGCAACTAAAGAATAGCCCACCTTATTTTTGTTGCCAGAAGCCCCTATCACTGCTATAGATTTTGGATCAAAAAATTTTTTTATATCCATAATTAATTATTTGTATAACTCTTCTTCAAAAGTTGGTTTATCTACCTTATAAAATATTCCCAAAGGCACTTTTTCTTCTGTATTTTCATAAACTTTTTCCATGGCCGCCTTCAAATTATCTTTGGCAAAATCTTCACCTATCCAATAAACCCTATCTTTAAAATAATCACGAGTATCAAAAAAAGTGATACAAGGTTGAATAATATCAACATAGGAAAATCCCTTATGAGCAATAGCAGCTTGCATAATTCTTTTGGTGCCAGCTATATCGCCGGCATAGGTTCGGGCAACAAAAGTTGCCCCCGATGCGAGCATTAAAAGTAATGGATTGAAAGGTTCCTCAAGGCTACCAAAAGGAGTAGATTTCCCTTTAAAACCTTTAGGGCTCAAAGCATCAAATTGGCCAGTAGTCAGAGCAAAAACCCTATTGTCATGAATAAAAAGGCTGACATCAGAATTTCTTTTGGCGGCATGAACCAAGTGTTCAACGCCCTCATTATGAGAATCACCATCACCAGAAAAACCTACTACCGTAAGAGCAGGATTAGCACATTTAGCACCCGTCATGGCGGGTATAAGTCGACCGTGGAGTGAAGTAAAAGAATTAATATTTAAATAATCAGAAATTTTACCGTGACAACCAATGCCAGCAAAAGCCACCAAATTTTCAATTTTAAGTTTCTTGTCCTGAGTTTTGTCGAAGGAATCTTCGCTTATCATTTCAGTTACGGCTTGCCTGAAAGAAACCAAAATCTGAGAGTTTGGGCAACCCGGACACCAAGTAATTTTTTCTTTTGTGGCTAAATCTGATTGTTGCATTTTTTAAGAAAATTTTTGATTAATTTCTCTAGCCAATTCTATTGGATCAAATGGCATTGAATCATATTTTAATATTTTATCTCTTATTTTGATACCAGTTTTTTCACTAATTAATGAAGCGAGTTGACCCCCATAATTACCTTCAACACAAATCACTCTTTTGCCTTCTAGTTCTCGCTCAACTTTTTCCGCATCAAATGGTTCAAGCCAAACTATCTGTACCAACTTTATTGATTTGTTAAAATGTTTGGCAGCTTCAAGTATTGGGCTTTTGGTAGAACCAAAAAAGACTAGAGTATCAGAACTATCTGTATTTCCATAAACTTTAATCGTCTCTCTATTTTTCATTTCTTCTGCAATATGTGTAGCTTTTATAAATCTTTTTTCTACCATTCTTTTCACATCTTCGGCCTTATCAACAGTGATACCATTTTCATCGTGTTCGTAACTAGTCACTTTTACTACTTGTTCGGGAGTACCGGGAAATTTTAAATTTCCATTTTCTAATCTTTCTATGTTTCCATCTTTCAATTTTTCAATATTCACAGCCATTAAGTGTTCTGACAAAATTTTATCTAACAAAACTATAACTGGCACCTTAAAATTCCAAGTGAGATTAAGAGCTCCCGCCCCTATTTCAAAAGCTTCCTCTGGATCACCCGGAGCCATAACTATCCTTGGAAATTCTCCATGACCAGAATGAATGGCAAAACGCAAATCTGACTGGGAGGAGCGGGTCGGCACTCCGGTCGCTGGTGCCTGCCTTTGCGAAACAGCCACCACGAGTGGAAGCTCTGCCTGACCTGCAAAACTAAAAGCTTCTTGCATTAAAGCAAAACCACCTGTTGCCGAACCAACAGCGACTCTTTTCCCGGCGTAGGAAATACCAAGCGCCATATTTATTACAGCAATTTCATTTTCCGGCTGAATAACTTTTAAACCATCTTTTGTTTGTTTGCTAGCTAAATAATGCAAAATAGAAGTTGATGGAGTCATTGGGTAACCAATATAAAAATCTAAACCAGCGGCCTCTAAACCTTTGGCAAAAGCGGTATTGCCATCGATTAGGCTCAATTTACTATTCTGTTCATTTTCATTAAATCCTTTTACACTCAAAAATTCTTTTATCTTTTCCAAAATTTCTTCAGTTTTTAAACCTTCCAAAACCCACGCCCCTTCTTTTATTTCATCTTTGTGAATTTCTTTTGTTTCTTCGTTTAAACAAACTAGAATATCTAATCTTTCATAATCATTCCAAATTTTATTTCTACTGAAACTCAGACGCACAAAATTGTGGCCCCCTCGAATGAGAGACGGGTAATCAATAGATAAATAAATTTCAAAACCTATTTCACACAAAAACTTGCCAATATTTATACCAATCTTTTTTACACCATCTCCGGCCGCACCACCTATACCTATGGTAAATATATCTTTGTTTTGATCTTCGTTCATGAAATTATTATAACATGTTATAATGTATACAATATGCAAAATGAGGAAAAAATAAAAATCGGCTGGTTTTCGTTTAGCTGTTGTGAGGACAATACTGTGGTGATGACTGAGGTACTAAATGATCATTGGCAAGAGTGGAAAAAGATTTTTGATTTTCGACATGTAAGAGTTTTAAAATCAAAAAACATTTTCGATGACTTTGATATTGCCTTTATAGAAGGAGCTGTCGCCTCTCCAAAACAAGAAGAAGAGATAAGAGATATCCGAAACCGCTCCAAAAAATTGGTGGCAGTCGGTTCATGCGCCGTCGTCGGTCTTCCCGCAGGACAAAGAAATACTTTTGATGAAGAGCAAAATCAGCACATAAGTTTTCTTGTGACTAAATTTGGTGCATCTCCAAAAGTAAAAAAGGTCTCTGAGGTGGTTAAAGTAGATGCTGAAATCCCTGGTTGTCCAATGAGCCCAGAAGTTTTTTTGGAAAAAGTTAATGCTCTTGTTTCTGAGTTATACCCTGATTTAATTTCTAATCATAATTCTTAATTCATTATTCATAATTCATTTTTTCATGCACACATTTGATTTATCAATGGAACATATCACGAAAATAGAAGGAAATGCTTCAATTAAATTAAAAGTTGAAAATGGTAAAGTCACAGATGTAAAATTTGCCACCGAAGAATACAAAAGATTTTTTACTGAAGCAATGAAGGGTAAGAGTTTATCTGCAATCCCCGCCCACCTCGCTCGTATTTGTGGCACCTGTTCAAATTCACACATAATGTGCAGTATCGAAGCTTGTGAAAATGCTCTTGGAATAATCCCCTCAACACAAACAAAAATTTTGCGCAGTATTATGATGCACGGTCTTATGATACGCGATCATGCTTTACATTTATATTTGTTTAGTATGCCAGATATATTTGGCAAAGATGCTTTTTTAGATTTTGACGAAAGTGATCCAATACAACACCAACTCCTTCATGATGGTTTTGATGTTAAATCAGCGGGTAATTTTCTTGCAACTTTGATTGCCGGCCGAAGCGTCCACGCGACTCTTCCGACTATTGGCGGCTTTTTAAAATCTCCAGACAAAGCTGGTGTCACCGAAGCCATAGAAAAATTAAAAAACATAAGACCAGCCGTTTTAAGACTCATAGAAATATTTAAAAGTGCGCCTTTTCACTTTGATCGCAAAACTAAATATATCGCCCTCGTACCAAAAGATACTTTTGGTTATATAAACGGTAATCTAGAAACAAGCAGTGGCGAGAAATTTGAAGAAAAAGATTTTCGTTCACATTTGGAACAAACAGTTATTCCGTATTCTCAAGCTATTGGTTATACCTACCAAGGAGAGGGCTATATGGTTGGCTCTCTTGCTCGAATAAACTTGGCCAAAGATAAACTTCATCCCAAAACTTTAGAGTCAGCCGCAGAAGTCTTAGAACTGTTCCCATCGACCGACATTTTTTATAACAATTTGGCACAAGCAATAGAAATACTCCACAGCATAGATGAGTCTATTGATTTACTTTCAAATAATAAATTTGTGAAAGAAGATGTTGTTAAGACCGATATTGCTAAAACAGCACCGGGCACAACTGGTATTGGAGTAATAGAAGCGCCAAGAGGAACTTTGTATCACAAAATAGTTTTGGGCGAAGATGGCAAAGCTGCAAGTGGCGAAGTTATAGTGCCAACAGGTCAAAATCAAATCAATATTGAAAGGGATGTGGGTGTTTTAGTACAAAAATTACTTGATGAGTCAAATTCTTCTCAAGCTGATTTGGACAAAAACCAAGTAGCTTTTGAAATAGAAAAGCTTGTACGCGCTTATGACCCCTGCATGTCTTGCGCAGCACACTTCCTCAAAGTTGAGTGGGAGGAGAAATAGTGATAAACTCGAGCAGAGAGGAGTTTTTGTGCAACCTGAAAATTATCTGGAAGGCTTGTTGCTTTTTTCGCGCTATGCTTTCCCTTGCGCGAAAGAAGAGTGGGATGATTTTGATTGGCTCAAAAAAATAGTAGAAAAAAAATGTGAGCCAAACGGATGGCTTTTGGAATATCGCTTCGGGAATGCTTGTAAAAGTTACGTCGAGTGCGGACTTTGCAGAGAAAGTGGTTACAAGGCCGACTTTTCTCGCGAATCAGTTGCATTTCATTGGCGTTATCATCATGAAGGAAAGACACCTGTCAGTATAGCAACTGTTCTTGAAGTGAGCAGAGAGATGGCTATGGTGATATCAGGTAGCAAAACTTTCTGGGTTTCAAACCCATTCAAGCACCTTCTAGAACCGATGATTACCAGTGTTTCTGTTCATAATAATATGATAATAGAGACAATAGAATAAAAGAGCGCTATGGCAAGATAGCGCTCATTTTTTTATTTTAAAATTTTTGTTATTTCTTGCACCGCTTTAGATTCATCCATATCTAGTGGTAAACCGATTATTTTTATTTTTTTAATTTTTCCAAGTTTTTGCAAATAACGAAGATTGGTTAAAGCATCAAAATCATGCACTCCTACTCTTGGCGCATTTTTAAATTTATCTAAATCATCAAAAACTGTTACTTCTTTTATACCAACCGCTGTATCTAAAACTGTTACTTCTTCTACCCCCTCCCATTCTTCATTTGGATCTTTTAAAACAAAATCAATTTCGGGGAATCTTTCCTCGAGTTTAGGCAAAATAAGAAGAGGTAAATTGTCCATTTCCAAATCCATATTTCCAAAAACAAAAATTTTCTTTTTCATAAATTCAAATTAGCGAAGGCAATATTTTTTAGTGTATATTTACGCAAAATTTCGGCCTGTTTGGGAGTAATAACTTCACACGGAACACTCCAGTGTATTGAAACAATTTGTCCCACTTTTATTTGTTCTACATCGTATTCTGCCTCTAATTGCCTCGTTAGGCTCTTAGGAGCTGCAGGACCGAGAGCAAATTTACCAGCTGTGTATATCAAAGGTTCGCTGGAAACAACGATTTCAGGGCCGTTTAAAGCCGTAACCACTCCAGAGGAAATGCGACATTCATCCATCCTGTTTAGCTCTGTAAGTAAATCGTTGTGGCCTTCCTGCCCCCAAATATTAAAAACATGAAATGAATGATGGGGCACTGCACCTTGTTTGATTTTTTCTTCCAACCAATGGAATTCTTTGTTTTTCAGTTTATCTTTGACCTTTAAATCATCCACAAAAAAACGATACAAAATATTTTTCTCTATATTTTCTAAAAGATCATTGCCAAGCCAATAGGCTTCAACTACCCGACTATCAAAAACATCTTTTATACCACTTACTTCTGCAATTTTCTTAAGATAAGGAAAAAGAGTTTTAAATTGTTTAAGTAAATGAGAAAGCTCGAAATCATTTCCATCTTTTTCTATAAGCTCTTTAAACTCCTTGTTTGCATCCGGTCCACAATAATGAAGCCTATTTGGACCAAATGAGTAACGGCTACATCGCATAATACCATCCATACTTTTTTCCATATTTATTAGAATATCATAGATTAAAATTATGAGTTATAATACCGGCATGAACCCAGATCAAAGCGTTTTGAATTTTTTTATGGGATTGAGAGCAGAATGGCTCTCTTTTATAGCTTTAATTATTACCTACTGCGGGAGTTATGTCGTGATAAGCGAACTTACTTTTCTTTCAGCGCTCTCTTTTTATATTCATAGACATTACCAAAGAATCTTGCCCCTGCTCGTCTCCGTCATCGGTAGTGCGGGGACAGCGTATTTACTTAAACATTTATTTTACAAAGCTAGACCGCTTACTGAGGCTCTTTATCTTGAAACTTCATCATCATTCCCCAGCGGTCACGCCACGATGGCTATGGCACTATATGGATTTATTTTTTATACGATTTGGACACACGAAAAGCATCATTTAAAAAATCCTTTTATTATATTTTTAGGAATTTTAATTCTACTAGTTGGAGCAAGCCGATTATATCTGGGAGTTCATTATCTTTCTGATGTTTTAGCTGGATATGTTATTGGTTTATTGTGGCTTTGGATTTCTCACTCAATCTCAAAATTAAAGACCTAGCTTCTTCTGGATAGTGAGCATCTCTAATTATTATATCTCTGCCGTGCCCTGCTGTCTGAATCTGTAAAGTGCCAAATTTGAAAAATGTTTCTATAAACCCCTTGGTTTCTACTGTAATATCCTGAATTTGTTCATAGCGAAAACTAGTAATTTCGCGATGGAAAAAACCTTTTTGCTCGACATCAATAATTCTTTTGTCAGTAATTAACCAAAGATCTAAATAATAGTCAGTCCATTCTATAAAAAAGACAACCCACAAAAGAAGGAGCCATACGGAATAACCAAAAACCTTCCATTTAATAAAGAGATTTTCTATTATTTGAATAAGGTTGGCGCCAAAAGGAATAAACCCCGAAGTTATAAAAAAATAAAATAAGAGTGGAGCGAGTGCCGCGAGTACCAAAGATATTGCCATTGGGATAATAACTAAATAATGTCTTCTCACTATTTTGACTATTTGCTCACCTTCCTCAAAAGTAATCATTTTAATTTATTGCTAAAAAAGCAACCACAATAAGAACTACAGAAACCACTAAATAAATCAATTCTGCAAACGCAAGTGATACTCCACCCATACCATATTTTTTCCAATGAAAAAACAAAATGATTGTCGCAATCGCAGTAAAGGTTGCGACCAAAAACAAAACTAGATCAGCTATGGATTTAATTGAAAAAGAGATTTTTCCTAAAATATTTGGAATATATTCCATAATTTAATTATACGATATCAAAAAATTATTTACTATCTTTTCTACTTCATCTGCATTTTCTGTTTCCATCAGTTTTATACGTAATTCCTTGGCACCCAAAAAACCATTTGCATATGCCTTGTAATGCTTTTTCATTACAGCGAAACTTTTACCTTGCCCGATTGGGGGGTTTGGTAAAACTAATTTTTCAAAAAGTTTTGTATGCTCAATCAACACTTTCAGTTTTTCCTCAATCGTTGGAATGTGACCAGAAAAAAGCCAGGGATTACCAAAAATAGCTCTACCAAACATCACTCCATCACAACCAGTTTCTCTTGTTTTTAACTTAGCATCTTCAAGATTTAAAACATCGCCATTACCAAAAATGAGAGTTTTAGTTTTAGTGTCAAGGTTGAACCTTGACACTTCATCTCTTATTTCCACTGCTCTTTTAACATGCTCCCACCTAGCTGGCACAAGGGACATTTCTTTGCGAGTACGCGCATGTATAGTGATGACAGCTGGCTCAGTCTCTAAAAGATTGGGGAGCCACTCTTCTAATTCGTTTTTGTTATAGCCAATGCGGGTTTTAACAGAAACCGGTATTCCTAAGGCCTGGCCTTTGGGACTTTTTTCAAGGCCAGACCTTTGAGCCCCTTGTTTAGCTGCCAAAATTATTTCTTTAGCCAAACTCGGATTTTTTATTAGAGCCGCTCCAGCATTTTGCTTTTCCACACTTTTATCAGGGCAACCCATATTTATATCCACCCCATCAAAGCCTAGCTCCACTGCAAGTGCTGCCGCCTTTTCCATCATCTCCGGCTTACTTGTAAAAAACTGTGCAACAATAGGCCTCTCTTCTGGAGAATACGAAAGGTCATTTATTAAAGCATCGTAGCCACCCAAAAATAGCCCGTCAGCGGAGACAAATTCGGTCCACAAAACATCTGGTTTGCCATATTTAGAAATAATACGACGAAAGGCTCTGTCAGTAACATCGGCCATAGGCGCCAGACACAAAATGGGTTTATCCTGAGCATTGTCGAAGGATTTTTTTATTTCATTCCAAAAATTCATCATTTCCCCATCCTATCACACTAATTCCTCCTTTTTAATTTCAATTTTAGAACCGGGCCCAGCTTTGCCTGAGACAATTTTGCGAGCGACAAGATCCTCTATTTCATTTTGAATTGCGCGATTTATAGAACGTCCACCAAACTGTGGATCACCACCTTTTTCAACCAAAAAATTAATAATGTCTTGATTTATCACAAGCTCAATGTTTTGCTCTTTAAGTCTTCTGGCCAATTTCTCTAATCCCAATCGGGCCACACTTTGAAGTTCATTATTTTGTAGTGGGTGAAAGAAGATGATTCCATCAAAACGATTAAGAAGTTCCGGCCGGAAAATTTTATCTTTAATTATCGAATTGATGATAGTATCTTTTGACTTGATCAGATTATTCCCCGATCTGATAGTTTCCCAAATCATATCACTACCCGCATTTGATGTTGCAATGATGATAAGATTGCGACAATTGACCTGTCTTCCCAGTGCATCAGTAAATATTCCTTCATCTAATATCTGCAAAAATAAATCTAAAACATCTGGTGCCGACTTTTCAAATTCATCCAAAAGCAAAACTCCATAAGGGTTGTCCCTTATTTTGCTAGCCAAAAGACCACTTCGATTTATAGCAAAATCACCTATAAGCTGTGAGAGAGCTTCGGCCGAACTGTATTCTGACATATCAAATCGCACCATTCTTTTTTCATCACCAAAAAAACTTTCAGCTAGAGCTTTAGAGACCTCAGTTTTACCAACTCCAGTTGGACCAACAAATAGAAAAGACGCGATCGGCTTCTTGGGGTTTCCGATCCCAGAACGAGATCTTCTAATGGCACTAGCAATGCCATTTACAGCTTCATCTTGACCAACCACTCTTCTGTGCAAAAGATTCTCAAGATTTTCTATCTTTTCCATTTCTTTTTCTTTAATGATTCCGGTTGTAACACCCGTTTTTTCTGAGACAAAAATAGAAACGTCATTTTCTTTCAAAACTACAATTTTATGTTCTACTGCCCAAGGAGCAATCTCAATCATCATATCAAGTGCCTTGCTCGGCATTTCACCATATGTAATAAATTTGTCTGCAGAATTTGCCAAAGCCAAAATAGCTTGGTAGGAATAAATTATTTTATATTGTCTCTCAATAGAGAGTACTTGCTCCAAAAGAACACTAATTGAGGCTTTTACTCCGATTGAATCAGGGATAACTCTTTCAAATCTTTCGAGAAGAGTTGGAGTTGTTTCAATAATAAAATGAAAATCAGTGTTGGTCGCTGAAGAAATTATTTGAATATTATTTGAAGCAAGATAAGGAGAAAACAGAGATGGTAAGTTGATATTCATTGCCTTAGTATTTGAAACAAACCCGGAAATGTCTCTTATATAAAGAATAACATTCCCAGCTGAAACTGATTGATTTAAAATTTTCAAAATTTCCGCTTCTAGTTCATTTTTTATTTTAAATGAAGCAATCAAGTTGTCCCAATCAAGTTCAACTATGTTTTTATGCTCAATAGAAGGAAGAGAAGTTCCCAGTTTAATTTTTTTGAGTAAGCGCCCGACGATATCTCTGGCCACTTTTTCGTCATCATCAATTATAATGGCATTGGCTTCAGCCTTTCTCTCTAAAATATTTTCCAAAATTTGCACCTCTTTCTCTCTATAACCATTTTCCGCATCAAAGAGAGAAATATCAACCGAATACTCAAATGGAACACCAAACTTACCTAAATCAGTGGCCACACCATATGACCAACTCGTACCTATCGAAGGGATAGTCCCCAAATTTTCGCGACCCCAAAATCTTTTTCTGCGTCGAATATTTTCTTCTATATTGGTTACCCAACTTACCGCACCCATAAATTCTTCTTTATTGATAGAATTTTGAGATAAAAATGATTGAAACGACTTATCCGCGTCATAAATAGCGCTTACATAAGAACAAATATCTACAGAATCCCCGTCTATATTTAGTGATGAAGTTATAATCTGAGTTCGTTCTGAAAAAACAAAATTTTTACAACTTTCAGAAGAAATGCCTAACCTTAAAAATATTTCTAGACCCAACTTTGTATCAAACAAAGCCTTAGTTGCATCAATTTCATCTGTAATAAACAAAATACCCGAAAGATTATAATCAAGACTTTTTTCTTTATTCATTAATTTTTCATTTATTCTCACAGTCAAACCTTCGTTCATCATTGATCGGTAAAAAAATTCCGAAAAAGAAAGAGGGAGATAAATAAAAATAAAAAGGAAAAACAAACCATCGGCTTTGCCAAGTGAGAGTGGCAAGATATCAAAAGAAAGGGCAAAAGAAACCAGAGCCGCAAGCGCACAAGTCTTTCTCAAAAATCCTCTAAATTTTTTAGGAAAATATCGGTCCAGGATAAGACTATAATAATGCGGCTGTGATATTTCTATAAGTTTTTTAAAAGTCATAAATTAAATTATGAAAAATGTTACGGACAATATAATACTCCCCACAAGAATCACCGGCGCCAAAAACCATATAGTAAAAACACAAAATGAAAAAGTAAGAGCCACTAGATAAGAAACTAGCCCAACAAATAAAACTAAAATTTTAGTGACAAATCCAACTAATCTCATAAGGACATTTACGATGAGTGTCGAAGCAAAAGCCTCCAAATCAAGGCCACCACTATATCTTTCTCCCAACCTTTTCCATGGAGAAAATAAGGTTGAAAGTAATAGTTTGAATGAAAAAAAGTGAGCTATAAACCACAAAAAATTACTAGTCACATAGAAAAGTTCCTTCAAACCTTGGCCGTAGTGCCATTTTATATATGCTAAAAAAAATGAGTCTTTTTCATAAACCTCTGACATACCTTATATTATATCAGCTATATTAAAAATTATCAGTAAAGTTTATAAAACATTTTGTTGCCAAAGCGAGCGTCTATATATTGAAATTCGGCATTTGGCTTTTTATCTTTTGTTTCTTTTATCAAAAGAATGACATTTTGGGCCACCAAAGAGAGATTTGGATCATCAGGACTAAAAAATATCTCCCCAAAATTAGTATGAAGAATACCCTTATCAGGAGAATTTATATCTATTATAGAAGTATTGATATTTTCAATCTTAAAAGTATCAACAAATTTAATATAATCTTGAATTTTTGAAGCACTAGAAAAATTTTGCATCAAAGGATCCCCAATCACAATACCCTTGAAAATCAATTTGCCATCAACATTTTCTGTCTTCTCAAATATTAACCCGCTCATATTCATAAAAAAACATTGATCTAAAGCGGAACACCACAAAAAATCTGCACTTCTTTCTGCGACTTTTAATTCAACAACATTATCAAAAAATTGTTTACCTATTTCTACTTTTTCTAATCTCAAAAATTCGGAAAGCAAAACATCTGTTAATTCCTCTTTATTTAAAAATAAAATATTTGTTTTTGGTATTACGACAAACTTATTACCAGAAATAAAATTATTTGCCACTTTTTTTATTTCTTCTGACGAGACAGTTTCAGCTCCTAAAATAGTAAAATCTTTAATCTGCAAAAAATTTGCTCTTAAACACCAAAAAATTGCAACTAAAAAAACAGCTGGCACAAAAAGTTTCAAAACCAAAACAAAATAGCGTCTTTTTTTGCGCCTCTCAGCAATCCTTGAAGAAGCTTTTTTATATCTACTTGTTTTCATATCACCCTCCTTAACCTGTATATTTATTTATCTCTTTGAAATTTTTTCCTTTCCTCCCATGTACGGACGTAATGCTTTAGGAATCATTACTGAGCCATCCATTAATTGGTTATTTTCTAGAAGTTGAATCAAAATACGAGGAGTGGCCAAAGCGGTATTGTTTAATGAGTGAGCAAATTTGAGTTTACCATCAGTATCACGATATTTAATATTGAGACGACGGGTTTGAAAATCATGAAAATACGAACAGGAATGAGTCTCGCCATATTTATTTTTAGATGGCATCCAAGTTTCAATATCATACTTTTTAACTTGACCAAGGCCCAAGTCCCCTCCGCAATTGACCACCACATGATAGGGTAATTCAAGCGCTTGTAAAATTTGCTCAGCATTAGCTAAAAGTTCTTCATGATATTTAACGCTTTCTTCGTGGCTGGCCTCGCAGATTATGACTTGCTCAAATTTCATAAATTCATGCACTCTATAAAGACCCTTTGTGTCTTTACTGTAACTACCCGCCTCTCTCCTAAATGCAGGAGAGAAAGCAAACTTTTTCATTGGCAAATTTTTCTTTTCGTAAACCTTATCAGAAAAATAACTCATGGTTGCCACTTCTGCAGTACCTGCCAAATAATCCGTATCTTGAGTGTGGTATAAATCATCTTCTCCTTGTGGTAAATAACCAGAACCAAGCAAAGTTTCTCTTTTTACTAAAGAGGGTACGAGCATCATAGAATATTCTGGATGATTTTTTCTGAACAAATCAATCGAAAGCTGCCACATTGCGTAGCAAAGTTCGGCACCTTCATTTTTCAAAAAATAACCCCTAAACCCAGCAACTTTTGCGCCAGTTTCAAAATCGGCCAGATCCAAGCTCTCCATAAGTTCAATATGGTCTTTGGGAGTAAAATCAAATTTTGGAATTTGCCCCCAAACTTTAACCTCGACATTTGCAATGTCATCATCGCCTTCTGGCACTGACACATCGGGGATGTTTGGCACTCCCACCATAAGCTTTTGCCACTCTACCATCACCCCTCTCAATTCTTCTTCAAGTTTTTGCATCTCCTCTTTGAGAGGCTGCATCTCTTTTATCAATTTTTGTTTTTCTTCTGGGCTGGCTTTAACTATTTCTTCACTTACCTTATTCTGTTTTGCCTTTTTTTCTTCTACCTCTTGGCCCAATTTTTTCCTCTTATCATCAACCTCTAAAAGTTTTTGCACGTCAAATGGAATGTGCTTTTTGTTTGCTCCTGCTGAAATTAGTTCAGCATTTTCTCTTATAAACTTGATATCTAACATGCTTAAATAATATCATTTGATACAATAAATGTTAATAGTCACAAAAGTGAACCCCCGTTAGAAGTCACGGGGAAAAAATTATGACTATATTAAATTTATTAAAACTTCTAACGAGGTGAAATACGAGATTAAAAAACTTAATAGAAAAGATTGGCCACCTCTTTTAGAAGAAATAAATCAAATACCTGAAAGACTTTTTTATGCTGGCAAAGTGGCAGATTGGAAAAGAAAACTTCTTTGCGTAGTGGGTGCTCGTAAAAACACCAACTATGGCAAAGAAGCAACAGAAAATTTTATTGAAGGATTAAAGGGTTATCCCATTACCATTGTTTCCGGATTAGCTCTGGGTATTGATTCTATTGCTCATCGAGCAGCTTTAAAAAACAATATACCCACCATTGCCGTGCCGGGCTCAGGAATTGATTTGGAAGTACTTCATCCGCAATCTCACACTCGTCTGGCGCAGGAAATTGTCGAAAAAGGAGGAATGATAATGAACGAATTTGAACCAGAATTCAAAGCAACTCAGTGGAGCTTTCCACAAAGAAATAGAATAATGGCTGGGATGAGTCACGCAACACTTGTGATCGAGGCTGAAAAAAAGTCAGGCACTTTAATCACGGCTAGATTGGCAACTGAATACAACAGAGACGTACTTACTCTTCCTGGTAGTATTTTTAATACCACAAGTTCTGGACCTCATATGCTCATTCGTCTTGGCGCGACACCAATCCGCGATAGTGAAGATATCTTGGAGGCGTTGCATTTAGAATCCCACTCCGCCTCGTCAGACTCGGCTTTGCGGGACAAGACGAAGTATTTTGATTGTTCGGAAAAAGAAATGCAAATTATAAAACTTTTGATTGAACCCCTGTCTCGAGATGAAATTTTGAGACAAGCTCAAAGTGAACACCAAATTTCAGTCGGCGAAGCTCAAACTTTGCTCTCCCTTCTTGAACTAAAAGGTCTCATCCGTGAATCCCTCGGCGAGATCCACCTATCCTAGCGGAGTGTCAAGGTTCAACCTTGGCAGTTTGACAACAATATTTATATGTAGTACTTTAAAAAAGGAGGTTTAAGAGATGGAACTGATGTTACTTGCTTGTGGATTGCCAATTATTGTGATCTTTTTGGTTTTTTCCTTGTGTTTGCTTGTAAAACCAACCTTGGCAAGAGATCTGAACAACTACTTCGAATCGGCAAGTGGGCTCAAATTAGGCCATTTCCAAAAGAATAACAAAGGAGAGACCAAGACTGAGTGGCTCATTATGACATTGGGGGTTGTAGCATTATTAATTGCCATAGCACCAGTCCAAACTTTGCTGTGGATATCGATAGTTTTATCCGACCCAGCATCGCCCGCCCAGGAATCAATGGAAGGAGAGATAAACAACGTCATGCGGTGTATGATGGGATTCGTCTCCATAATGTGTTTCTCGGTTGTCACTCTTTTGAAACCGAGAAAGTAGACAGTGAGAAAAGAATTGCAAGCGCTCGGATTCGAAAGATCCGAGCGCTCATCATTTTGCTTTTTTTATTTTAATAACTTATTCTGTATAAATATATGAAGCTTTTAATTGTCGAGTCCCCTGCCAAAGCAAAAACCATTGGTAAATATATTGGAGGTGGTTATGAAGTGGTCGCTAGTGTCGGCCATATTCGTGATTTACCAAAATCAAACAAAAAAGCTATAGATATTGAAGGCGGTTTTATTCCTCATTATGAAATTTCAAAAGGAAAAGAAAAAGTTGTCTCAGAAATAAAAAGACTGGCCAAAGGTGCAGATGAAATTTTGCTAGCGACTGACCCCGACCGTGAAGGCGAGGCTATAGCTTGGCACTTAGCTGAAATCATAAAATCAGACTCTAAGCTCAAAGCTCTAAGCTCTAAGCTTAGAAGAGTGACTTACCACGAAATCACCAAGGAAGCGATCGAAGAAGCACTAGAGCATCCAAGAAATATTGATCAAAATCTAAGAAAGGCCCAAGAAGCTAGAAGAGTTTTAGATCGATTGGTGGGTTATGATCTTTCTGGTTTGATTTGGAAAAAAGTAAGATACGGGCTCTCGGCCGGCAGAGTACAATCCCCCGCCCTGCGGATACTTATGGAAAGGGAGAGAGAAATCAGAAGCTTCAAAGCAGAAACTTTTTTTGTATTGAGTGCAAAATTAGAAACAAACAAAAAAGAAAATTTTACTGCAATATGCGAAGAAGAACCAAAGACAAAAGAAGAGGCTGATAATATCTACAAATCAGTCAAAGAAGGAAAATGGTCTGTCAAAGAAGTTACAGAAACTGAAGTTAAAAGAGCCCCTAGACCACCATTTACAACTTCAACATTGCAACAGTCTGCTTCTACTCGATTGGGATTTTCACCAAAAAGGACAATGGCTACGGCCCAAAAACTTTATGAAGCTGGACATATAACTTACATGCGTACCGATAGTATGAATATGGCAAGCGTTGCATTGGGTCAAATAAAAAATATAGTAACAAATAAATTTGGCGCAGATTTGCATCAATTTCGAAATTATAAAACCAAATCCAAAAACGCTCAGGAAGCTCACGAGGCAATACGTCCAACACACTTCGATAAAGAAAATGTTGGAACAACAGATGATCAAAAAAAGTTGTACGGACTTATTTGGCAAAGAGCTGTAGCTTCTCAAATGCAGGATGCTTTGATGACGCGTACCAAAATTGTGGCTAAAGTAAGCCCCTCGACTTCGCTCGGGGCAGAAAAATTTGTACCAAATTTTTCTGCCAACGGGTCTCGAGTGATAAAAGAAGGGTGGCTCATGGCCGATCCGCGCGCGAAAGGCGAAGATGTTATTTTGCCCAAAGTTAAAATAGATGACCCACTTTCATTACTTAACCTTGAGACAGAGGAAAAACAAACTGAACCACCAAATAGATACAGTGAAGCAGGCCTTATAAAAGAATTGGAAAAAAGGGGTATTGGGCGCCCATCAACTTATGCTTCAATAATTGAGACTATTGTTGAAAGAGGTTATGTTGAAAAAGACGGCAGGACTTTAAAACCGACTGACACAGGCGATGTCGTTTCAACTTTCCTAGAAGAAAATTTTGGGGACTACATAAGCGACACATTTACTGCCGAAATGGAAAACGAACTCGATCAAATTGCTGATGGCGAAAGAGAGTATGAACCAACTCTAAGAGAATTTTACAAACCTTTTTTGAAAGATGTTAAAGAGAAAGAAAAAACAGCCAAAATAACAAATCTGGGTGATGCTGACCCAAAACTTAAATGTCCGGTATGTGGGGCGGGAATGATAATCAAGCTGGGCCGAGGAGGTAAATTTTTGAGCTGTGAGACTTTTCCAAAATGCAAAGGAATGCGCAATATAGATGGAAGCGAAATAAGAGAAGCAGAAAGTATTGGTACCGACAAGGATACCGGTCTAGAAGTTTTTGTGATGAACGGCCGATTTGGACCATATGTCCAACTTGGGCAAAAAGATGAAAAAAATAAAAAACCTCGTCGTTCATCAATACCAAAAGAAAAGGATCCTAAATCAGTCACACTTGAAGATGCTCTTAAATATTTAAGTTTGCCGAGAGAGCTGGGGACATACCCAGAGACTGGAGAAATGATTTCCGCCAATATCGGTCGTTTTGGTCCATACATTGTCCATCAAAAAGATTTTCGTTCTTTAAAAGAAGATGATGTATACAAAATAAATCTAGATAGAGCGATTGAGATTTTGAAGGAACCTAAAAAAGTTGGTCGCCGTGGTAATTGGAAAAGGAAAAGTAAATAACCACATCACATTTTTATTTAAAAAAAATTATAAATTACAATAAATTACAATGACGGCCATTGTAATTTAAAAAATGTGGTATAATTTTAACATGAACAATAGAGATTATAAAGAATTTGCCAAAGGTGAAATTTATCATGTTTATAACAGAGGTGTTGGTAAAATGAACATATTTAAAGACGAGGAAGATTTTAAAGTATTTTTGTTTCGTCTCAAAGAAAATTTATTTCCTGAACTTACAAAAATAGGTAATCTCCCCAAATCGGCTTACAGAAGAAAAATTTTACCGCCTAATTCTTTTCATTTAATAGCATACTGTTTGATGCCTAATCATTTTCATTTATTAATAAAACAAAATTCTGAAATACCAATAAGTACACTCATATTAAAATTATGCAGTGGATTTTCAAAATATTTTAATAAAAAACATAATCGCGTTGGTTCACTTTTTCAAGATAAATTTAAAGCTGTAAGAATTTATAGAAATGAGCAATTACTATGGACATCTTTTTATATCCATGAAAATCCATTAAAGGCAGGCCTAACCAATGATTTGTCTAGTTATAAATGGAATAGCTATTTGGATTATACTGGGTCACAAAATAATAACCTATGTAAAAAAGAAATAATACTAAGTCAATTTAATTCTTTAACGGCATATTTAAATTATTTTAAAGAGAAAGAAAATAAAAAAATCCAAAACAAATTGATCAGCCATCAAGATTTACTAATTGATATTGAGTAATTAAAATTACAACAAATTACAATGGCCGTCATTGTAATTTTAAAAATGTGGTATAATGGAAAGATGGATACAGATGTAAATAATCTAATCTCTCTTCTAAATAACTCGAGTGGCGAAGAAAAAGAGCTTGTAAAAAAAGCTTACGAATTTGCTAAGGCGGCTCACCAGGAGCAAAAGCGCTTAAGTAGTGAGCCTTATTTTAATCATCTTTATGCTACCGCCAAAAACATTGCCGAACTTGGTATGGACGCGACAACTGTCGCCGCCGGCCTTTTACATGACACCCTAGAGGATACTAAAACTAAACCTGAAACAATAGAAAAAGAATTTGGAAAAGATGTTCTCTTTATTGTCGAAGGTGTTTCTAAACTTGGAGCTTTAAAGTATAGAGGAACTGATCGTCATAATGAATCTTTACGAAAACTCTTATTTGCTACTTCTAAAGATTTGAGAGTTTTGATTGTAAAATTTTGTGATCGTCTTCACAATATGCGCACCCTATCTTTCCTGCCACCAGAAAAACAGGAACGCATCGCAAGAGAGACATTAGAAATTTACGCCCCTATTGCTTATCGATTGGGCATTAGAAAGCTTTCAAAAGAACTTGAGGATTTAGCATTCCCCTTTGTAAATAAAGAAGGTTTTTTGGAGATGTCTTCTTTGCTTAAAAAAAGTTATAACGATAGATTAGAAAATCTGGAAAAATTTAGAAAATCGGTAACAAAAGAACTGGCAAAGTCAGGTTTTACTAATTTTAATTCTGATTATAGAGTAAAAGGACTATATAGTTCGTATAAAAAATATTTAAAATTTAAAAAAGATATAGAAAAAATTTATGATATTTTAGCAATGCGATTAATCGTCGAAAAAACTGAAGATTGCTACCGAGCTCTCGGAATCATTCACGCCTCTTGGCGACCTCTGCCTGGGAGAATAAAAGATTACATAGCATTCCCTAAACAAAATGGTTATCAAAGTTTACATACAACAGTTTTTACTGGTGATGGAGATTTGGTCGAAATACAGATACGAACAAAAGAAATGCACAAAGAAGCAGAATATGGCATGGCTTCGCATGCCTTATACAAAACAGAAGGAGAAATAAATAACAATAAAAAAGACGTCATCGCTTGGATAAAAAATATTAGCGACCATGATCCAGCAGATATGAAAAAAGATTTTCTAAGCGAAAGAATATTTGTTTTCACTCCGAAGGGTGATGTTGTTGATTTGCCAACAGAATCTTCAGCTATAGATTTTGCTTATGTTATACACTCAGATCTAGGAGATAAAATGTCGGGGGTTAAAATAAATGGCAAACTATCAGCTATTACTACAATTTTAAAAGAGGGTGATATTGTCCAGATTATCACCAGCAAAAATGCCAAACCAAATCGCAAATGGCTAGATCACACCAAAACCTCGTTTGCCAAAAGACACATAAAAAATCTTATATAGAAAAATTTTTTGTTGAGTATAAATCTTCTTCAATTGGAGTCTCTTCTGCTTTCTTTATTTCCTCTTGAGTTCTATCATCTAGGCCGACTTCTTGTTTTTCTATTTCCTCACCACTTAATACTTGTTGCTGATTATTTTGAAGCATGTTTAAAATTTCTTGCAGGTCATCATTGGAGAAAAATTCTATCATTAATTTTCCACCATTTTCCTTTTTTTCAATTTTTACCCTTGTGCCCAAACTTTCTGCAAACTTCTCTTCTAAAGCACAAATTTCTGGATCTAAATGAGCATCAAATTTTCTCACTCTTTCAATAGCAATTTTGCGAGCCGCTTGTTCGGCCTCGCGCACATTCATCTTTCGCAACATTATATCTTGAAAAAGTACTTTTTGTTCTTCTGGCCGATCAATAAGCATAAGAAGTGGTCTGGTATGTCCTTCATTTATTTTACCTTCTGAAAGCGCAGCCAGCATTTCTTCTGGTAAGTCCAAAATGCGCATTGTGTTGGTAACATACACCCGACTTTTGCCTATCTTTTGAGCAATTTGATGATGTTTAAAACCAAATTGATCAGCTAATTTCTTAAAAGCCTTGGCCCTCTCTACTGGGTTTAAATCTTCTCTTTGGACATTTTCAATAATAGCAAGCTCCAATCTCATTAAATCATCTCTATTTTCATCCCCTTCTCCCATACGGATAATGACCGGCACTTGGCTGAGACCAGCCATTTTAGAAGCGCGCAAACGGCGCTCACCAGCAATTAGTTCATATTCAACTGCTAATCCATCATCTTTAATTATTTCTCTTCGTGTTACAACCAAAGCCTGCAATACACCATATTGTTTAATAGATTCAGCCAAGGCCCTGAGTGCTTCTTCGTCAAATTCGCGCCGTGGTTGAAAAGGGTTGGGTTTGATTTTATCTACCTCAACCCAAAATATTGAATTTTGGTAAAAGTTTGCAGTATTGGACATGACTATATTTTACATCACTATCCAAATAAACAAAAGATAAATTATTTTGATTTTAGTGGATATTTAGGTTATATTTTATGTAAGGCCGGAGTGGCGGAATGGTAGACGCGCACGACTCAAAATCGTGTCTCGCAAGGGGTGAGAGTTCAAGTCTCTCCTCCGGCACCAGTAGTAACTTTTTGAGAACCAAGAGAATGGAGCGTTTTTTGCAAAGCAAAAAACGCACTGGATTTTTCGCCAAAACCCTTTCCGCCTACGGCGGAAGCCGTGAAATCCCATAATTC
>Ga0172370_10003314_pt1 | contig 22431 bp, 16 predicted proteins | sample LakKiv5m_FD_114538 | JGI IMG/M metagenome (GOLD analysis project Ga0172370, IMG submission 114538) | Freshwater microbial communities from Kabuno Bay, South-Kivu, Congo - kab_022012_11.5m | ecosystem: Environmental > Aquatic > Freshwater > Lake | place: Democratic Republic of the Congo...
AAATGCTTCCGTAAAATTCAAAACACGATAGCCCGGATTCTACTCGTGCTCAAGCTTTATTGTGCCCTCTTCGGCTGGATATTCTCCCTGACTCGAAAATTCCTAATTGCTGAATTGCTGCAAATATAGTCTTTTTGTTTATTATAATAGAGATCGGAACACTAACAGTTTAACTCTGGTTCTTTTATGCTTTGGATAAGGGAGATAAAATTTGAAGCCTGGTAAAAACACGAATAGTTGATTACCATCAATCCTTAATTCATCATTCACCGACACAACCTAATGATATTGTTCTTGCTTTTTCGAAAGCTTCTTTGCCTTCACCAAAGGCAAACCAGGCAATTACTAAAGACCCGGCAACGTCAAAATAGGAAATTCCGAAAATCTCATAGCCTGCACTCGCAAAAAGCAATACAACCGAAAGATAGAGGCATGTTCTGGTACAATGCGCATCTGCAACAATGGATTCCGAATTTAGTTCCCGTCCGGTTTTGAGTTTGCTTTTCATTAAAAAATACATGGTCAGAATCGAAATAACCGAAATTATTAATCCCGGTAAAGTTGTATCCGGACGGTTTTCGTTGATAATGTTAAGTACTGATGCAAGCAACAATCCGGCAGTGAGCAAGTAAAACGCAAAGCCGGTAACCCTTAATGCGGTTCTCTCAAATTCGTCTCTTTGTCCGTTTGGCGAATTTTTCATTCGGATTACCATGTGAAGAATGCCAACACCGGAAACAACTTCGACAAAACTGTCAGCACCGAAGCCAAACAAAGCAAGGGTTTTCTCCTGATAGCCAAAAAATACCGAGATCAATCCTTCGGCAATATTATAAACTATGGTAGTAATGGCTAACCAACGCGCAATTTTTAGTAATTTAGGTAATGTTCCATTTTTACTTGGCATAATCAATGTTTATTAAATTCTTGTGATAGATCCATTTTATCTCTTAAATCCCTTTCTTTTTATCCCTGAGCATCTGCAAAACTTTATCGATCCTTCGATGCTTCGTTTCGTCCTTTTTGGCTTCCGAAACGAAATTTACATATTCCTTTTGGTGTGTGAACGAAAGACTTGAGAAAAACTGTTGGATTTCTGGTTCCCTGTTAAGTTCTTTCTTCAGGATTTCAGGAACTTCAACGACTCTTGGTTCAGTATCCAGGTCAATCACTACCTGTATTGTATCGCCAATATTTTTTCCAAGTTCAGCCCGTACATCTTTTCGGAGCAACAGCATATAAAAGGGTGTTTGCATCCTAACAAGCAAACCCCTGTAAACTACTTTTCCATCAAAAAGGGCTTTTACTTTGGGACGCATACTCCCAAACACTGATTTTACGTCAAATGGAATTTTAATAAACGCTGCATCCATTCCGTTTTGAGCATCTAAAATTTCGGTTTCAAAAGTTTGTTTTTTCACCATAATAATTTTGTTAATTCTTAATAAACAAAAAATAATACCTCCGGTTTTTGAAACATCATTGTAAGGAACAAAAAAAGGCACCTGATGAAAAGTGCCTTTTCTATTATAATTAAAAATATTTTATTCGATATTGGCCTGGTTTTCGGCTTCGAGCACGATATCTTCTTTCCGGTGTCCGGAAGGTTTTTCCAAACCATAGCCCTGCTTCTTGTCAGCTTTTTTAAGCATAAAGGCCAGATAAATCGATATTACACCCAACACAACAAGCATCGAAATAGGCACAGTATAATTATAATATGGTAATTCTTTGGCAATCTGCATTTGTTTGATTTTAATAGTAACATCAGCAGCATTAATTCCCTGAGCGGTGAGGGCATCTCTGGCGTCGGCCAATTTTTTGATCACCGCAGGATTGGATAAATCAAGAACTTTCCCGATACCCCAGAAAAAGGCAGCAAGTCCATAATTCTGAACCGTAAACATGGTTGCATAAGCCGTACCGAGCCGGTGTTCAGGAACAATCTTTGCCACCGAAGGCCACATGGCTGCAGGAACCAGAGAGAAAGCAATGCCGAGTGATAACAGTCCCAGGTAACCCAGAACAACATTATCGAAAACTGAAAGCGAAAGGTGAGCAAAGATCAGCAACAATGAACCAAGGATCATAAGCGTTGCAGCTTTTCCTTTTTTATCTACAATCGAACCAAAAACCGGTGTAAAAAGAATGGTACCAAGCGGTATCAGACTGGCTACTTTCGGGCCATTTGAGAAAATTGCACCCAACTTCTGCCAAAGGGTCATCTGGCTCATATCCGGAAGCTGAAGCGAAAAACCAAATTTGTTTACCAGCAGGTCAGGAGCATATTGCATGAACGGGAATACTGCGGCATAAAAGAATACACAAAGCAAGGTGATAAAAATGAAAGATCTGTCGGTAACAAGTTTAATTAGGTCGCTAAACCTGAATTTTTCTTCATCAAGCTGGGCAGCAGATTTTTGTGCGCCAATCTGTTTGTCGATTTTAATATCGAACATCATATACACCAGGAAACCAATAAGTGCGATTCCGATTAAGGTTGCAGCAAAAGTTACTGCCGGAGAAACCAAACCCCCACCAATTTCGATCGAAAAAGCTGTTCCAAGGGCAGAGCCGGCACGCCCAAAGCCCATATTGATTGCAAATGCAAGTGCAAGTTCATGTCCTTTGAACCATTTTACGATTGTGCGGCTAACGAGAACACAAACAGTTTCAAGGCCGGTTCCGAACAATAAACGACCAAACATCATCCAGTGGAGCATTGTGGAGGGTTCGTTTCCGAAAAAGCCACTTGCAGCCAGAGCCGTCACTGATGCACCAAGTGTAGCGAGACCGCCAAATACAATACCCGAAATTCTGATTCCCCATTTATCGAGGATTATTCCACCCACGATAATCATACCGGCTAGATTTGCCCAGGTTGTTGCAGAAATCATCAGGCCAAAGTCGCTGCTCGAAAATCCAAGTTGTGATTGCATCAGTGGTTTTAGTCCCGAGAAGAAATCCTGGAACCAGTAAGTGCTGAAAGTCAGCATGGCAAGCAATACCAGCACAAGCCATCTCACAGGTGCAGAATCGCTTAAAAGTCGTTTAAGTTTGTCCATTTATGTTCAGAGTTTAGTTTTGTAAATAAAATTTCTGAGAAAAAATAAGGCGCTAAAATAGGAAAAAAAATGAGATGAAGGAGAGATTGGATATTTGATTGTGAAACCAGCTATTTTAAAACCTTTTACAGGTTTTACCAGATGTGGACCAGCTTTTTGGTTTCAAAATATTCCTCTTTAAAATATTCGGAAAGTTCGTACACACTGAAATGCCTTCTAAGATGGCCAATTTCATCATGTAAATCACCACCTTTAAGGTAAAGGATTCCATTGGGTAATGCATTGAATCCTTTTTTGATGATCTTCCCATGCGACCAGTGCAAAAATTCGGGAAGCTGTGTCACTGCTCGGCAGGTGATAAAATCGAACTCCGATCTGACCGACTCCATCCTTACATTCATGGTTCTGACATTTTGAAGTCCAAGTACCTTCACCACCTCATCGACCACTTTGATTTTTTTGCCAATCGAATCGACAAGCAGAAACCGGACTTCAGGAAATAAAATAGCCAGTGGAATCCCCGGAAAGCCACCACCGGTGCCGGCATCTAAAATCGTAGTTTTTGGTTTGAACTGAATAACCTTTGCAATTCCCAGCGAATGAAGTACATGGCGTTCGTAAAGATTTTCCATGTCTTTCCTGGAGATGACATTTATTTTTTCGTTCCAGTCACTGTAAACGCCGCCAAGCGCAGCAAACTGAGCTTTTTGTTGAGGGCTTAGATATGTAAAATATTTTTCGATAATTTCCATTGCTGCAAAGATAGGTTCAAACATTTTTAACTTGCGAAATTATTGTAGTTTTGAAAAAATAAATACTCCTTCACCGTGCAAACATTTTTACAACAGGTAGCAACATACGTTCACTCCAAATATGCCGAAAATCTTGGCGAAATTTGCATCGTTATGCCAAACCGCCGGGCCGGCTTGTTTCTTAAAAAGTATTTGGCCGAAAACCTGGAAAAACCTGCATGGGCACCGGCAATTTTTTCGGTGGAGGATTTTTTTATCCGGGTTTCAGGTTTGAAACTCATCGACCCTGTGGCTTTGCTGTTTGTTTTCTATGAAGTCCACCGCGAAATTGAAACCGGAAATGCGCAGCCTTTCGAGGAATTCATCAAGTGGGCGCCAATGTTGCTTGCTGATTTTAATGAAATCGATGCGAGTTTGGTCGAAGCCCGGCGATTGTTCGGTTATCTCACCGAAGTTAAAGCCATCGAAAAGTGGAATCCCGGGCATAGCAAACTCACCGATGCCGAAAAAAAATACCTCCGCTTTTACCAGTCACTTTCTGATTATTATTCAAGACTAAATGTTAAACTTGAGACTTCCGGCGAAGCTTACCAGGGAATGATTTCAAGGAAAATGGCCGAAAATGCAGAGCTTCTGACTGAAAAAATTGCCTGGGAAAAAGTAATTTTTGCAGGTTTTAATGCCCTCACCAAAGCCGAACAAAAAGTTACCGAAGTGTTGACGAAATCGGGGAAGGCTGAAATGCTGTGGGATGTCGACGAGTATTACCTGTATGATGTAAATCAGGAAGCCGGATTATTTTTAAGAGAGATTTACAGGAAAAGCGATAAACAGAATTTTAACTGGGTTGGGAAATATTTAAAAGATAGCCCGAAACAAATCCGGATTACCGGTGTGCCTAAAAATGTAGGCCAGGCAAGAGTTGCAGGTGAAATATTAAACGAATGGCTTAGTGGCGAAAAGGGTTTCGAAAATGCAGCACTCGTCCTTGCCGATGAAAACCTCCTGTTGCCAGTACTTAATTCATTACCCGATGGTATCTCCGGTTTTAATGTTACGATGGGTTATCCGCTCAAAAATACCTCGCTTTTCCAGTTGATCAGCCAGGTTTTTCGTCTTTTCGAAAATGCCGGACGTTTTGAACAGGTTGATCAAAAAGAGCAAAAAGGGTTTTATTTTACCGATTTGCTTAGCATTCTTCAGCACCCCTACATTTCCTATTTTTCTGATACCTCGGCCATTGTATGGTCGATAAAGAAATCGAACAGGGTCTTTTACCCTGTTTCTGCCGTGACAGGAATGTTTGGGAATAAAACTGATGATAGCTCCGGAATTTTGCCTAAGCTATTCTCAGGTTTAAAAAACGGTGTTCCATCGATGTTGCAGCTTATTGACGAATTGATCGTTGCATTCCGCGACAGGTTCATCCAACTTAAGAATGAAAATAAGGATGTTTCGGATTATCAGATCGAACTTGAATATTTATACCACTTCGCAAGGATCAACACCCGATTGCGGACTTTGGTGGAAAAATACCCTTTTATAGGAAGTATCAAAACCCTTCGCGAATTGTTTGCCAATATTGCCAGCGTTGCCCGCGTCCCGTTTTACGGTGAGCCATTAACCGGCCTGCAGGTGATGGGTGTGCTCGAAACCCGAAATCTGGATTTTGAAAAAATTATTCTGCTTTCCACCAACGAAGGTGTTCTTCCTTCGGGCAAACTGAGTAATTCTTTTATTCCTTACGACATACAAAAAGAGTTTGGACTTCCCACTTTGAATGTGAAAAATGCAGTTTTTGCCTATCATTTTTACAGACTGCTTCAACGGGCAAAAACAATCGAAATCGTTTATAATACCGAATCTGATGCTTTGGGTGGTGGCGAGAGGAGCCGGTTCGTCCATCAGTTGCTTCACGAAATGCAGGCATATCAGCCCGATACATCCTTTTCGGAGCGGCTGATTAGTTTGCCCGCTCCCGAAGGTGTAACCGATAGCCCGATCACAATTTTAAAAGATGATGATGTATATCTTAAACTTAGGGAAAAAGCAAAGGCAGGCTTCTCACCAACTTCATTAAACCGTTATCGGAATTGCAGTCTCCAGTTTTATTTCCAGGACATTGCCGGTATTGATGAGCCCGATGAAGTGGAAGAAACCATGGATTATCGAACGATTGGCATTATTATACATGAGGTCCTCGAAAATCTTTACAAACCTTTTGTTGGTAAGATTTTAAATGAAATTGATATTGATGGGATGCGGAAAGATATCGAAACGGTTACAGCCTTCGCTTTTGCCTCAAAATATGCTGAAGGAGATATTCGTACGGGCCGCAACCGTTTGATCTTTGAGGTGATCAGGAAGTTCCTAAATTCATATTTAATTTTCGAAAAAGCGTATATCCACGACCTCATTTCCGGGGGCCGGGAACTTTCGATAAAAGAATTGGAAAGTGAAATTACTTTTGGCTTTACGATTCAAAGCAACGAAAACCTTGAGATCAATCTTAAAGGGACCATCGATCGTGTGGATGAAGTTGCCGGACTTACTCGTATAATCGATTATAAAACCGGTGCCGTGAAAGAAACAGATGACCTTGTCATCAGGTCGTGGGATGATTTTGTTTCGGGAGCAAAATCGGGAAAGGCTTTCCAGGTACTGATGTATGCCTGGTTATATCAAAAGAAACATCACATCGAAAAACCGGATTTTGAAACCGGTGTCATCAGCCTGCGGTCACTTAGTAAAGGCATGATGAGTTTTGGTATAAAGCCAGAACCACGCATACCTAAAGACAGCAAAGTGGATGCAGAAAAGCTGAAATATTTCGAAAAATCGTTAAGCGAAATCTTAACTGAAATCTTCGACCGTGAAATTCCATTTGATCAGACTGACGATTTAAAAATCTGCCAAAACTGTTATTTCCGGACGATTTGTAACCGGTAAAATAATCCACTTTTTCTTATCCTTTTTCCAAATTTCGGCTGTTGGGCGACGGCTTTTTCTATACATGTACAACTATTAAATATTAATGTTAAATAGTTGATTTTCAAAATTTGTATTCCTATCTTTGGCTCTTAAAAAAATGTCTTTTTTGGTCAAATCGACAAATAAAATGAAAATGTACTAATAAAAATGAAATTATGAAAACACTGGTATGTATTTGGTTGGTTTTCCCTTTTGCTGTTTTTGGGCAATGTCCTCCTGCCGGTAACGGCACTCTTAAAGCAGAAGTAACCGGCAACGCGGTGATTTTAATGAACGATACTGCACAGCGGAATTGCGCATCCTGGTACGAAATGCAAATTAGCCAGGCTACTGGAGATACGTTAATATGGATGCAAAATGAACAGGGAGGAGGTGCTTATTGTCTTTGTCACTTCAACCTATCCGTAACATTGGATTCGCTGGAACCGGGTAATTATTTTGTAAAAACATACTATACCGATTTTCCTTTCCCATACGGTGATACCTGTTATATTGGGTTAATTTCCTTTACGATTTCGGAGCAAAATTTCTTTACCTCTTACATTATTTCAGATGATTACATGAGCGACTGTTTCCCTGTTGGCATCAATGAGCAAGGCCAATTAAACGGTCAGTTTTTCACGGTTTATCCAAATCCTGCCAACGACAAGCTCGCCATTGAGTCAACTACTTTAGCAGGAAATCAGCTTCTTACTGTAATTAACGTTAATGGAATGAAATTAATCGAAAGGCAGTTAGGCGATAAACAAACGCAAATCGACATCAGTGCGCTTCCACCGGGAGTTTATTTCGTGAGATTGCAAAATGACAAAACGGTGGAGATGAAGAAGATGATAAAGGAATAGCCTTCAAAAACCAATAATCTATAAAACAATCCTGTGTTTTCGCTGACCACCGATATCTTCATAATGAAATTTTATTTAACTAAACCGACGATTTAAATATCTGCAAAATCAGCTATTTTTAAAGTGATTTGTACCAAGTAAATTCCTGGTAAAATTTGGTGATCTTTAATGATCAGAATAAGGTATTTAAATTTATGGAGGCCAGTCTTTCCCATACATGCATGGAAATTAAATATTAACGTTAAATAATTGACATTCAGTTTTTATATATTTATCTTTAGGTTTTTGTCTGAAGTTCTTTGATTGTTGAGAAAACTAAATTTTGGTTGATATTAAATAAGGCAAAATCCTTTATAAGTGAAAGAATGATTAGAAAAATATTCCACATTTAATTAATTAAGCCATGAAAAATTTATTGCTTTTACTAGCAATGGTGGCATTTGGCCACAGTGTTGTTTTTACATAAACCCGCCTGTCAGACCCAAAGCCATGGATTGGAGAGCAGGGATGCCTCCCCGAAGGTATAACCTTTACTAGTCAGGAACAGATTGATGATTTCCAGACCAATTACCCCGGTTGTACCCATATTTTAGGCGACGTAATTATCAGCGGTAACGCTATTTCCAACCTTGACGGGCTCAGTGTTCTAACTGCTGTCGGCGGATTTTTATGACTGTGCAACAATGCAATCCTGACAAATGTAGCTGGATTGCAAACGATTGATTCCATCGGAGGTGATCTTTGGATTTATGATAACAATGTATTGGAAAATATCGAAGGTCTGGACAATATTGCCCCTTCTTCAATCAACAATTTGAATATCTACAACAATCCATTATTGGCTGATTGTGAGATTGTGTCCATCTGTGAATACCTGCTGAGTCCCAATGGAATCGTCACGATCTATAATAATGCCACAGGTTGCAACAATCCGGAGGAAGTTCAGGAAGCCTGTCTTCAGATAGGGATACAAGATGCTGATATGTTCCACTCTGCCTTTGCCAGTCAGCAATTCGTAGTACATGTTTATCCGAATCCTGGTAATGGTTTTGTAACAATTGAATATTTTCTTGACAAGGATGTAATGGTAAGCCTTTCCATTCTCGACTACTTGGGATGTCAGGTTGATTTGCTGGTAAATGAAAAAAAGCTTCGGGGAAAATATGAAGTCGTGAGTGTTGCCTCAGGCTTGCCCGAAGGGGTCTATTATTGCCGGTTACAAACAGGGAGTAAAGTTAAAACGGGAAAAATAATTTTGATTAAATAATAGAACAGAGAAGCTGAAAACTGTCATTTAGAGTAGGCAAAAATTAAAAGATAAACACAATGAAAAGGACATGGTTTTTAATTACAGTTATGTACATTGTTCCTGTGACAATGTTGTTGGCTCAGACCGGCGAAGGACAATGGTTTTTGGGCATTTCATCAAGGTTCGGTATAAGCCCTGTTGGCGCAACAATGGTTATCCCGGATATGATGACTATTGGTTACTCAACCATTCAGACAAAAAGTGATGCCGGCAACGACACCGAGTCAACCAAATTTTTCTGCATGAACATGATGCCTAAAGTAGGGTATTTTGTGATTGATAACCTGGCGGTTGGTTTGGATATGCAATTTGGCATATCCTCGTTGAAATACCCCGGCGACGAAAAGGACAATGGTACCGTTATAACTACCGGCCCATTTGTGAGGTATTATTTCCCATCCGGTAAAATTTTACCATACATCGAAGGAGGAGGCACTCTCGGCTCAGTTAGTACAAAACACGAATATAGTGGCAATACCAACAAAAGCAATTCAAACATGAACACCTGGAGTTTAGGTGCAGGAATCACAACGAGCCTGAGCAAGAAAGCGGCTTTGGATATTATGTTGGGTTACCTCTCAACAACCATGAAAAACAAAGAAAACAATGATAACAATGCCAGGACCGTCATTGGTACAATTGGTTTTAAGTTCGGCATCGTTGTGTTTTTGGGATCAGATAAAGAGCAGCCGAAAAAATAATACCGCTGCACTATAAACATGCAGTTGCAAATAAATGGTTACTGAAAAGGGGATAACGAAACAGCATTTGGCATGGGTGAAATTCCCACATTTTATTTTCATTTCGAATGAGGTAATATTGCTTTATCGCTTCTTTGTCATTTCGGTCGAAAGGCCATAATGTTTGTAAACAACTATCGGTGAGCTTCAGCTTCAGCGGATGAAACGTTTTGTAATACATCAGTATTCCTGACCGGGTACCACGAATTAAAGATCCAATCTGAAAGTTTGAAAATAAAAAGGGAGGCGATTGTCTCCCTTAACTTAACCCCTAACGTTGAACCTTTTACCAATGATTTTGACCAAAAAACTTCGTCAACTTTTATTCCTTTAACGCCTGACAACCAGTTTTTCGGTGTTAACAGTTATGCCGGCCTGGATGATTCGTACAAAATAAATTCCATCGATCATTTCGCAGGGAAGGTTGGTATTGAATTCTGAACAAAAGGTACGATCAAGCATTGTCCGCCCGGTTAAGTCAGAAATGACCAGCCTCGATTGCCGGTTATATCCGGGATATTTTACCTGCAGATAACCGGATGAAGGATTTGGGAATATGGAGCAACATGGCGAAACGGTTTGTTCACCAATTCCAATGGTCCCATAACTTAGTGTCAGGTCGTCCACTTTAAGTGTACTTCCGGCATGATAAGCATCAAGCGATGAAAACATCATAACATACATGGTATCGGCTTCCACATCGGGAAAAAAATACTGGATAGGAATTGTAAAACTGGTATAATTATTAACAGCGCCGGAGGTGTAAAAGAATCCACCACCGATTGAGTCGAGGTCATTTTCTTCCTGATTCCATCTGAACATCCCAACAACGATTGCCATCGAATCGCCTCCCGATGGTGAATATTTGAAAAATCCATTCAAACCCGACGGTCTTCCCTGAACCGGAACACCAACATTAAAGGTATATTCAAATGTACTCGGATTAATATCAATATTTCCGGTAAAGGCAATCCCAGGCAATATACCGACAATAGAATTGTCGATGGTTTGAACCTGTGCTGCATAGTTACCCGAATGTGCATCATCAGTCCGTTGAAAAGTGTGAAAATTGATAAATCCCCCGTCATAATTTAAGCCATCCCAGTTCTGAATATGGTACTGATCGGTCCAGTTTTCGAAGTCACCATTCGGAACAGTTGTTTGTGCCATCGCAAATTGCACGGCGAGAAGAATAAGTGAAATTGTAAAGAAATTCTTCATTTTTAAATTGTTTAAAGTGAATAAAAAAATCGTTTTTATGATTTAGTATCCGGAAATAAAAAAAAGTAACCCAAAAAAATCTACTTTTGAAAAAGAGGTTACATTCGGTGGTTTTTAGATACAATATTATGAAATTGTTTTTCCCGGATTCTAAAATAATTGAGGCACTTAAAAGTTCCGACGATCATGAAGTGAATAAAATATTCAGGTATTTGTACAGGACATATTATGGTATGGCGTTGCAGTTTGTAAGATCTAACAAGGGTAATGAATCTGATGCGGAAGATGTTTTCCAGGATGCACTGGTCGGGTTTTATCAGAATGTGAGGAAAGGAATTTTCAGGGGCGATTCATCTGTAAAGACCTATTTGTATTCGATGATCCGGAATCAATGGCTGGTTAGGCTAAAGAAAAACAGACGAAATATCCCTATGGAAAATCCTGACTTTGACGCAACTGATGCCCATTTCCTACAAAATGAAAATCCCGCAAAAACCCTGACAGAATTGGTTGATAGCATGCTTGAACAGGTAGGGGATAGATGCAGGGAAATATTGAAGTTGTATTATTTCGACAACTTATCGATGCGTGAAATTGCCCGGCTCGCGGATTTTGATAACGAGAATTCGGCAAAAACGCAGAAATATAAATGCATCCAACGTATCATCCGGGTTATTGCCGATAAACCGGAACTTAAAAAGGTGATTTTTGAATTATTGGCCGATAATGAATAACATGGCAGAAATGCAATAGTTTGTTAATATTTGAATTGAAATGGAAGAAAATCAGATAAACGAAAATATTGAACGCTACCTTGAAGGAAAACTCACCGAAAGTGAATTGGTGGAATTTGAAAACCGGATGAACCATGATCCGGAATTTTTGGAATGGGTGGAAAATTACAGAATTGCTGTAAAAAGCGTCGAATTTTATGGAAAGCGTAAACTAAAAAAGCGCTTACATAAAATTCACGTTGAAGAGGTATTGGAAAAGCCGATGTCTGGAAAAAGACAATGGATGCTGATCGCTGCAGCATTTTTTGGAATTATGATTGTTACCGCCCCATTCCTTTACAATCACTTTTATCGAAATCCTGTTTACGATACGCTCTTTAAGGATAACTTCGGTCTTTATCCGGATGTCTTAAGTAAACGTGGTCAAAGTGAGCAGGCTGATATCATGCTTGAAGAAGCCATGAGTTATTACAAAAACAAGGATTTCGAAAACGCATTGGCATTATTTGGTGAACTCGATAAAAAACATGCGAAATATTCGGATGTTATAAAGTTTTATAAAGGGATAAGTTTACTTGGTGCCGGTAAAGATTCAGAGGCCACAGAGGTTTTCAAAAAGGTGACCTCCGAGCCTGGCCAACCATTTTATGAACAGGCCAGATGGTATCTTGCCCTGACCTATTTAAAAACCGGGAACAAAAAGGAGGCTACAAAACTTTTACAGGAAATTGCCGGAATGAAATCCTACAATTTTGCAAAGGCTGGGAAACTGTTGGAGAAGATCGAATAAATCTGAACTAAATGCTGGTTTTTTGTAGTCTTTTAATTCCGACAAGAATTAGAAGAAATCCCAACAAGGCCGATACAGCAATATAAGTCGGAAGATTTGAAGTATTTCCGAATTTTATTTCATATGGATTCCCTAAGAGGAGAAAACCTCCCCAAAAATAAGGATTTGCCATAATGTCGTCTGCAGAGTCCAGATAATCTGTTTTTGCGAGCTGAAGGGCAATATGTTTTTCTTTTCCTTCTTTCAGATAATAATAAAAACGGGTAATTACGCTGGATGTGGATTCATCATTTACATTCCATAAACTAATCACCATCGAAGGGACCCCGGCATATAAAAATCCGCGTGCCAGCGTCATCATACCTTCACCAAGAAACAGTTTTCCATAACCGGTGTTACAAGCACTCAACACTACCATGTCGGAATGGATGTTCATATTAAAAAGTTCCCATGCATACAGGTTACCATCCTCGTTTTGTTCACTATCAGGAGCAAACACTAGCTTCGAAAACATAGGTTTCAGGTTATCAATAATGCCATGGGTGGCAATATGTAAAACCTGGTTCCGGGTATCGGTGTTTTTAAATTGATATTCGGTAGCCAATGAATCAAAATAAGCTTTTCCAGGAACCAATCTGAGAATGTTGTTTACTTCCGAAGTTACTCCCGGCAGTTCCGAAAGTTCATCACCCCGGTCTGCCAAATAATTAAAGTCGGCTGCACTGTAGGTAAAATTCTTCTTTTTAAAGCTTAATGCAAATGCTGTCACATTTTGCTGCTCACGGTTTTTGGGAACGCTCATCGAATTGACGAACATTGACGCTGAATAACTATAGGAGAGCGGATATTTTCGAATCAGATAAGGAAGCCTGGCGTAACCGGATTTTGTGCTATCGGGATTTGAGGTGAGGAGAATATCGAAAGGGACATAAAAAAGTTGACCATCAGGAATTATAATGAGTTCCCGTTTATCAAAATAATACTCAACGGGTTTAACCAGATATTGATAGAGTTGAAACGCAACAAAATTGAAATCTTTATTCAGTTTTTCGAAATCATTTCCTGACCCACTCGTCAGGAAAGACTTTAATTTATCAAGCTGCTCCTGAAAGTCGGGCTTCAAAGCCACTTCAATGATGCTGTTATGATCTTTTGTGATAATGAAGGTATATAAAATTGTGTCGGTAATGTGATACTGAAGTAAAAGATCGTTATCGTCGAGTACTTTTTGTACATCGTCGATTGAGGTTTTGTTTTGCATATACTTTAACCGGGCATATTCGGGATAGTTTTTCTCGAGCATTATGGTAAATTCTTCCAGTTCATGTTTTTTTTCAAAAATGAACTGATTCACCGAATCGTTTGTATTACCATCGGTATCCTGATTTTCATGTTTTATTTTCATCAGGCCGGCAATCTGTTTTTTTATTATTGTTTCATATTCGAGCAGAGAATCGGGGACTTTCACAAGCAGCTTGGCTTTATTTTCGGTAATCAAATCCAGTAAAATCCTTGATTTCCCTCGTTCAGCAAGTTCAAAAGCCACAGCCTTATAAGCCGGATCACCTGTAACATCAAGCATGTCAACTGCTGTTGTGATTGCATCGGAATACAAATTCCGGTCATTTTTCATAATATACAACTTACTTTCTTCTCCTTCATAACCTTTTCTTATCTGATCAACAAAATCGATGATAAGCGAATGAATGTCGAAACAATTTTTTAACATCGAAATATCTTTTGGGTTCTTCCGGTATAATTTCCTGAAAATTTCAGCTTTGTTTTTAAGAATAACAATGGTATTATGGTCAACATCATAAGCCTCAGGCCCGGGATTTGCAAAAACTGAAGTGTCGTTAAAACCTGGTATCAGGACTGTTAGCGCGTTTTGAAGGTAATGAAGCGCCATGTTATACTCGTCATTTTTAGACATAAAATCGCTGAGGCTTGCCAGCGTTTTAGCCTGACCGTACCGGTCGTTTATTTCCTGCCGGTATTTCAGGGATTCTTCAAAGTAACGCCGTGCATTTTGATTATTTCCTCGTATTGCCTCAATTTCACCAAGGTTGTTCAGTGAGCTTGCAATCAATTCCTTGTCATTTAATTTTCGTTTAATGGCAAGGGATTTTCTGTAATAATAAACAGCTGTTGCGTAGTCACCTTTCATTTTAGTGGCAACGCCAATATTGTTAAGCGATTGGGCAATTCCTGATGAATCGTTAATTGCCGTTCTTATCCTTAATGCTTCGTTGTAATAACCGATACCTTTTTTGAAGTCACCGAGTCTTACGTAAACCGTTCCGATATTATTCATCGTATTAGCGACCATTATCGAATCCCCGATCTGCTTGCGAACAGCCATTGTTCTCAGGTAATAATCCAGACTTTTTTCGAGATCGCCGGCACTTGCATGGCAAACACCAATCAGGTTGAGTGAAATAGCCTCATCCTTTTTATTTCCTGAAACTTTGGCAAAATGGTAATATTCTTCGGCATATTGGATAGCTGTGGGGGTTGATATTCTGACATATTCGATGGATAAACGCCGGCAGGCATCGGCTTTGAGGGAATCGCTGAGCAGTTGATATGCCGGGCTGGAATGCAATTGCCTTATACTATCGATATCAACCTCCTGGCCATGAATATTTCCGTTAATGATAAATATCAGAAAATAAATTAGAAAGATGCCGGACCTTTTACTTTTCATTTCAAATCGGTTAAGTCGCTCCCATCATCAGTGAAGAAATCGTTCACTCTATTCGCAAATATATGACGACTTTGGCAATTTGAAAAAATAAATTGAAAAGACGCCTTATCCGAATTGGATAAAAGCGCCTTTTACCTGGGGAGAAACCGGGTTATTTTTATTTAGAGATAATCATCTTTCTCAGGCTGTTGCCAGACTTTCCAGTCAGGTAAACTAAATATATACCATCGGGCAGATTAGCCAAATCATAATCAACATGGACAATTGATTTTGTAAGCATCTGCTCATGAATTATTTGTCCCATAGCAGTTGAAATGATAATTTTGTCTGTTGTTGCTGCATTTTTAATATCGATACGAACCTGTCCATTTGAAGGGTTAGGATAAATTTCAAATCCTGCCTGACTTTCGGGTTGTAAAGCTCCTAATACAGTCAGACTGATTGACTCGATTGCAGAAAGACCGTTATTAGTAAACACTCCCTGCTGTGGCATATCTCCCGAGAATAATATATCCATCTCATATTCCAGATTTTCTGACGGACGGAAGAGCTTAAAATGTATCGGTTCATTTACCGACATTCCCTCTGTTTCAGCCGTTGAGGTATCATCAGCAAACACCGAAATGGCAACCGGGGATGAATCAATACGTATAGTGCCTGAGCAAATCCCGCTTTCGCTGAATGCGCCGATAATATCTCCTGGCATCAGTTGCTGCACGGCAAATTCTTTGATGGCAATGGTATGCGAATATGCAGTTGGTACCGGCGTATTCCAGGGGATTTCGAGCCGTTGGTTCAACCTCCCTCCAGATTTGCCGTTGCCGGAGCATTCCGGAAAATATAAGGTTGCTGATCCGGTGAGAAACATCTCATAGGCTTTGCCGGGTATCAGCGATTCTAATGTGAAGATACCCATCGATGGCCAGTAAATACCCGTTCCGGCGATTTCTTTGATGATTACAAGGTTGTTGAGTCCATAGGCGAAGATTTCACCTGGTGAAATCTCACATTTCGATAACACTGGAATAATATTCCAGCCTTCATTGCAGTAAACTGAGGCAACCGCCATTTCATTACCTGTAATTTCCAGATTATGTGGTTGTAATAGTTTTACTTTATATCCTTCCTGGTTATTCCAGTTTCCGATTGTATTGATATTCTGACCGGGCCAGAAAATACCTTCAGTTCCGATCAGCAACACCAGTTCTCCTGACAGGTCCTCGAGTACCGTTTCGATATCCGGGTCAGCGGGAACAATGTAGGATGAAATCCCACTCCAGCCATTTGTTATTTGGACATTCTGCTGGCCTGTCGGTGTCAGGAAAACAAAAAGCGGGTTTCCTTCCGGGTTTGATTCGCCTTCGCTATAGAGTGCTGTTACCTGGTAAAAATATCCTCCTGGAAGCAAGTCTTCGATTTGATAAGTAGTTTGGGTGATTGTAGCTGTAGTGATTTTTTCCCCGCTCTCATAAACATTATAGCCAATCAGTCCTTTTGATGGCGGTGAAGTCCAGTATAATTCGATATCATTGCCTGATGCAGTGTAGTTTAATCCTGTTGGTTTAGCCAGAACGGTGCTTTTTACTTCAAGCTTCGATGGAATGATGAGTTCATTGTTATCTGAGCCAAAGGTCTTGAAAACAAGGTTGGCATAATAATTACCAAAAGGTAAGCCGAGCGAATTAAAATCAACTAATATGATTTCTTCTGTACCGGGTTCCACAGTTCCATAAGGTAAGCCAATAGTCATCCATTTTACGCCCGGATTGAAAAATCTTATCGCCAGTTTCTCTTCTATATACAATTGATTATATACGACCTGTAAACCATCCGTTCCATTGTGATTTTCGATTCCAATAGTACATGAATTTGTTTGGAAAAGTACTGGTGTAAAATCGAGATACTGGATAAGAATATCGCCATTTTTATAGAGCAGAACTTCAGCATTGATCATGTAGCGTACCGATAGATTTCCATTTTGGGCATAATCTTTAAACTGAACGATCGTATAATTATCAAAATGCTGATAATATACTTGTCCGCCGGTTTTTTTCTGCAAATCATCCCAGCACCATGCGATAAAGTTGTTGTTGCCATCGGCAATGGGAATGGGTGAATTAACCGGATTTGAGAAGGAACCGTCAAATGTGATCAAACCGTTTGACGAAATATAGAATTCCTGATAAAAATTTTCATAAAATGGGAACGAAAAACCCATAGGAAAAGGACCAACATAATTGTCGTTGGCAATTCCTGTAATTTCGGTTCCCGTCGTAGAAATATCAGTATAATCAAAGCCAGGTCCCCCCGGATTATTACTATCAATCCATTGGTAGCCAAAGGTATCAGGACCGTTATCTTTATTGTTACCGGCAGCAGGATCGTGTTCGATAGCCATGGTATAATCGACAGGCAGCGTACCATCATTTTCGATTTTCAATACATAAGTGGTCTGGTTTTCGGGCATAAGCTGAACATCAAAAGTATTCCGGTTTGCCGAAAAATTCCCTTGACCCCAGGCAACAAAAGCTGTTTCAGGCGATGATTCAATGCCCGTAAACTGTGCTGTAACGCGGTAACTATAATTTCCATATTCTGGCAGGTTGTCCTGGTAATCGAGGCCGGAAGTGGTGGTAATGAATTGGTTATTGCGGTAAATATTATAATGTAAAACTCCGGCAGGATAATCCATTGTCCAGGTTAATGATACAGTGCCGGTGTTCCAACCGGCGATCTGGGCATTTAGGTCGTCGGGTTTTGAAACAGGTTTTTCATTAAACGGACTTGTAACAGTCCGGCAGAACTGGTCCATGAAGTCGGCCCATACGGGGTAAACTTTTCCATTTGCTGAACTTACGCAAATTTTTTCTGATAGATAATCTCCATTTTCGATCGATAGCAAATTTGTCCGGTTCATTGCAATGTCACTAATCCTGAAATCGGTAAAACTGACGGCACCATCATAGCTTACTGAACCCCAAACTTCGGCCATATTACTTCCCAGATTCCGGTTATCGTAGTAAATCACCGTTAAAGTTCCTGTTTCAGGATCGCAGGTGATTGCCGGCATGAAATGTTCTTTCGACAATCCCGGGGCATCCTGATTAACTTTTACTGGTTCGGACCAGTTCGATCCTTGGCTGTCGGAAGCAATCAGACAGATATCAACATCCTGCCCAGTATTGATTCCTGGAACACCAACATTAGCCCAAACGATGTAAATCTTTCCATCATATGGTCCACCACTGATATCGACTGCCATTGATGGTGCGGAAATTAAACTGAGGCCTATGAGATTCTGATAACCGGATAGACCCTTGATATCATCGATAACGTTATAATTTACTCCAAAGGTTTTGCCACCATCGTATGAATAGTTGAATCCTAATGATGTTTCTCCCGTGCCTGGCCCGTTTTTGTGATTCATCCAGCAAGTATAGATTTCGCCAAAGGGCCCTGTTTGGACTACTGGCCACTCTTCAAATGTACCGTTTGTGGGCTCATTCCCACAAATGTTCACGGGATTCGACCATTCTTCAGAGCCGTAATCAGAACTGCAAAATTCGATACAATAGTCATGTGCTTCATAAGCAATAAAACGCCAGACAGCATAAACATTTCCTCGATGCATACTACGCCGGCTATTGTCGATCCAGAAATTATTATTTGTTACATAATAAAATGGTTTATCGGGTTTGGTCCTGAGCAGTTTTTGCTGCCAGGTAGCACCCTTATTATCGCTCCAGGCCAAGTATATTCCTGTGTTCTGATCGCCATAATTTACATAATAGCGGCCATTATGGTTTATCTGGACGGCTGGATAATTTTGTGTATTGCATGAGGCTGGCAGACCATTTCCGCTCCAATTGGTACCGGCATTTAATGAATGAAAGCAATCGGCAGGCTGAATTGCGAATGAAACGATCTGACCCTGAACTGTATGGGTGAATTGGATGTTGGCATTAATTACCTCATCAGGGTTCCAGGGATTGACAAAGACGCTGGGGTTGTATTGATCGATATTGACCTGTGAAGTGATTGGGTAATCGGGTGTATCGACAGGTTGAGCCTGCATTTGATACTGAAAAAAGATAGTAATAATAATCATTAACTGTTGGAGAAGAGTTTTCATAAAAATTTTATTTTGGATTAACTTTCATTTTTAATTTCCATTTGGTATCAGCCATGATTAAAAGGTAACCCGTTGTCCGGAAAAATATTCGCAAAGCCTTCCTTCTCAAACTTCCGCCTGAATAATCCAGGTTTTAAAAATCTCCTGAATGTTCTGTTGAAGGCTGACTGGTAGAATGAATTCCTTTGGGTGTGATTAATTTATTTTATTAAGGTAGTCTGCGTTTCGTAAAAGCATTAAAGTTGAACCAGATTATAACAGTAGATGAAAAGGATATCATTGCTGATTTTAAAATTTCTTCCTGCCTATTGAACCGGCAAATTGTTAATAAGTAGAAATTTCATTTTTTTTGAGTATTGAAGATCAGTGGAAAAGCATTAATCCTGATAAAAGTGATCGGCAACCATTTATTGGAAAAATATTTTTTTTAATGTAAAATTTGATTTTTATATTTGTGAAGTACTATAACTATACTGGCAAAGTTGTAAAAATCTACTAATAATTACTATCCTATCAAGAGCTCGTGTACTGATCTTGGCTAAGAAAATGATGCTATTACCGTGATGTTTGTAATATGTTTAAAATTGTGTCTTTGAATAAAATCGAATCATTCATACATGTCATTATTTCCATTTTATGAACAAATCTTTTAATCAAATAATTCAAGTTATGAAAAAAATAATCTTTACATTAACAATTTTCTGTTTTGCAAGTGTGCAAACCTTTGCGGCTGACTATTTCTGGGTAGGCAACGCTGGAAACTGGTCAGAATTTGCAACTCACTGGGCGACAACTTCAGGTGGTATGACCTTTCACACCCAGGCACCCACACAAAGTGATAATGTTTATTTCGATGCAAATTCATTTAGTGCCACTGGTGCAATAGTAACTATTAATGTGGCTGCAAACTGTGCCGATATGAAATGGACTGGTGCTATTAACAATCCTACTTTGGCTGGAACAACGGTACAGAATCTTTATATTTATGGTTCGCTGACTTTTATTTCAGAAATGACTTTCAGTTATCTGGGCACAGTATATTTTGAATCTCTTTCGACAGGTAAAACCATCACCAGTGCAGGTCAGACATTTAAAAGAAATGTTTTTTTTGAGGGTATTGGTGGATGGGTGTTGCAGGATGATTTTGTGCAAACAGGTGCCTATAATGTATTTCATGTTAAAGGAACCCTAAATTTTAACGATCAACCCTTTACTGCAAACATTTTTAACTCTGATTACTCCAATGTCAGAACATTGTTGCTTGGTTCCTCAATAATTACATTATCCTCAACATCCAGTAGTACCGTCCGTATTAACGGAAACAATATGACACTTAATGCAGGCACTTCTCTGTTGAAGCTGACTGGCGCCGGATCCGGTTTTTTTAATACAGTTGGTGGAGGATTGGCCTTTTATGATGTCATTTGTGAAGCAGCAACAGGAACTGCAGATATTTATAATTTGAACGGTTCTTTTAACTCCATAACATATAATGGTAATGGAACCCTTCGATACGGAAATACAATTAATATAGTGACTTTTACAGGTAGTGGAACGGTTTCCGATAATAGTAACAATATCACAACACTGGTTTTCAATTCCAGTGGAACTCTAAATGGTAATGGAACCTACGGGCATATTACAATGAATGGAAATGGCACAATTACCGGAAATAATACCATCGGAACGCTTGATCTCTCCCCAGGCAAGTTATATACGTTTACATATGGCAAAACCCAGCTCATCACCGGCAATCTTAATGCTACAGGGAGCTGTGCGACTCAGATAACAATTCAGTCCAGCACGTCAGGAAGCCAGACTTCATTTTGTAAATCAAGTGGAGCTATTATTGTAGATTATTGTGTCCTGAGCGATTTCAACGCTTCCGGAGGCGCATCATTTACAGCTAATAACAGTATTAATCTTGGAAACAATTCGGGTTGGGTTATCAATCAACCGGCTTCACTAAATCTTTATTGGATTGGAGGAACCGGTAGCTGGAACGATGCGGGTCATTGGTCCTTGTCGAGTGGTGGAACGGGGGGAGCGTGTATCCCTTCAGCACTGGACAATGTATTTTTTAATTCAAATTCCTTTTTAACTGCTGGCCAAACAGTCACTATTATCGGTGATGGAAGCAATATTGCTTATTGTAAAAATATGAATTGGGCTGGAGTTACCAATAATCCAACCCTAACAGGAGCCAGTACACAGGCACTTCATGTTTTTGGATCACTTACATTATCAGCTGGTATGACATACAATTTTCTGGGTGAAGTCTATTTTGATGCAACTTCGACAGGAAACAACATATTTACCGGAGGTAAAACGTTAGATAAAAACCATCTATATTTCAGGGGAACCGGAGGTGGGTGGACGCTGATGGATGGTCTGAACCTTGGCACCAAAACACTTTATCATGTAAATGGATCACTTAATACAAATAACCAGCCGGTTACTGCAGGTATTTTTAATTCAAATTATACAACTACCAGATCACTTTCCTGTGGGTCTTCCATAATCACTTTGTTATCCTTGTCCAATTCAGCACTAACCTTCAACGGAACAAATATGACACTCAATCCGGGGACATCTCTGATAAGGCTTACTGGTGCAGGTGCAGGCTTTTATAATATATCCGGTGGCGGACTTGCATTTTATGACCTGGTTTGTGAAGCGACCACCGGAACAGTTGACATCTACAATTTAAACGGGGGCTTTCATAACATAACCTTTAACAGCACTGGAAGCAGCAGGCTTCATTATAGTAATACGGTTAACAGCATTTCTTTTGCAGGGCCGGGAATTATTTACGACAATAATAATAACATTTCTCAAATTATCTTTAACAGCGATGGAACCATCAATGGAAATGGTACCTATGGTGATGTAACCATTGGTGGAAACGGAGCGATAACCGGTAATAATACTTTTGGCACATTGGTTTTTAGTGCGGGGAAACAATATACTCTCACAGCAAACAAAGTCCAAATCATCCTAAACGATCTCATTGCAGCAGGAACAGCTTCGGGGATGATAAATATTAAATCAGCCACCATTGGTACTCAATCCACTATTAACAAAACTGGCGGAACAGTAACAGTTGATTATGTTTCATTACAGGATAACAATGCAACAGGTGGTG
>Ga0172370_10003315_pt1 | contig 22430 bp, 20 predicted proteins | sample LakKiv5m_FD_114538 | JGI IMG/M metagenome (GOLD analysis project Ga0172370, IMG submission 114538) | Freshwater microbial communities from Kabuno Bay, South-Kivu, Congo - kab_022012_11.5m | ecosystem: Environmental > Aquatic > Freshwater > Lake | place: Democratic Republic of the Congo...
CGTTAAACTTCTCACGTTTCAAAATTTAAAAAACGTATATGAGCTTTCTATTCCCAAAACAACCACAATTCTTTGAATATTTCAAAGATCTAAGCATTTGTCTTAAAGAAATTGCTGAACTTTTAAACAAGTTCTCAAAGGATTTTAAAGACGCAGACCAATATGCACGTAAAGCAAAAGAAATTGAAAACAAAGCTGATAACCTTACCCACGAAATCATTCGTAAATTAAACGAAACTTTTATAACTCCATTCGATCGCGAAGATATTCATCTTTTAGCAAATGAAATGGATGACATTTTAGACCTTATAGAAGACGTTATTCGTAATGTAGCAATCTATAAAATTACTGAGAAAAATCAGTATTTCGAAGAATTTGGAGGATTGATTTTGAAGGCTTCAGAAGATTTGGAAAAATTAATTCACAAATGTTTTCTTGGTAAAAAAGACACACATAAAGTTTACGATTTAGTAATACAAATTCACAATTTAGAAGACGAAGGAGATCATGTGTTCAAACTTTCTTTAAAGGAATTATTTGAAAAAGAAAAAGATCCAATCACACTTATTAAATGGAAAGATATTTTAGAAAATATGGAAGAAGTAATGGATACATTCCAAAAAGTTTGCATCACTACAGAAAGCATTATTATTAAATCTAGCTAATAACCATGGATACAAGCCTTTTATTTATAGGATTTATAATTTTTATAGCACTTGCGTTCGACTTTACGAATGGCATCCATGACTCTGCAAATTCTGTGGCAACGGTAGTTTCTACTAGAGTTCTTTCTCCTAGACAAGCTGTGGCTTGGGCTGCATTTTTTAACTTCGTAGCATTTGCAGTTTTTGGAACAGCTGTAGCAAAAACTATCGGTAGTGGAATGATTGATATATCAATAGTAGATCCAATAGTAATTCTTGCGGGACTTCTTGGAGCTATTTCGTGGAACTTAATAACTTGGTATTTAGGCCTTCCAACAAGTTCATCACATGCATTAATTGGTGGATACGCAGGAGCCGCAATAGCAAAAGCTGGATTTGGAGCATTGATATTAAGTGGATGGACAAAAACCCTAATTTTTATAGTTTTAGCACCATTAATCGGGCTTATATTAGGAGTAATTTTTATTACTATTACAACTTGGGTAGTTAGAAAAAAATCATTATCTTCAATAAATATTTGGTCTAGAAGACTTCAGCTTTTTTCAGCTGCAATGTATAGCTTGGGACATGGAGGAAACGACGCACAAAAAACAATGGGTATCATAGTAAGCCTGCTTTACGCTGCAGGACTTGTGAATAATTTTGATATTCCTTTATGGGTAGTTCTTAGCGCTCACAGTGCAATTGCATTAGGCACAATGTTAGGTGGATGGAGAATTGTAAAAACAATGGGACAAAAGATAGTAAAACTTCGTCCGATAGATGGCTTTTGTGCTGAAACAGCAAGTGCTGTAAGCATTTTCATAGCTACATATCTAGGAGTTCCGGTAAGTACTACTCATGTAATTACTGGCGCTATTTCAGGAGTAGGTGCAGCAAAAAGATTCTCAGCAGTTCGTTGGGGAGTGACACTTCGAATAGTTTGGGCATGGATATTTACAATTCCATTGGCTGCAACAATTGCAGGATTAATCCACTTCCTACTTCTTCAAGTTTTCTAAATATTTTACGGCAGCTTCTTTCTGAGTGTCGATCTTTTTATCTGCGTCTTTTTCGTTTTGTTCAACGTTCACGTCTGGATTTAGACCAACTTTATTTACAGTTCTACCGGTTGGAGTAAACCATTTTGCCACAGTCATTCTAATGCTTGAGCCGTCTTTGAAGGTTTCAACTTCTTGAACAGTTCCTTTTCCAAATGTCTTTGTTCCCATAATAATACCTCTTTTTAGGTCTTGAATGGCACCTGCAACGATTTCAGACGCTGAAGCGCTGCCATCATTAACCAAAACAACCAAAGGAACCTTAGGCAATTTTGGAGTACCCTTAGTCTCCATGTTCTCATTATTTCCATCTCTTTGATGAACCTCAAGTACCTTTGTTTTATCTGGAAGTAGATAAGAAAGAAGATCAACAGCGATATCTAAATATCCACCGCCATTATATCTAAGATCAATAATTATACCTTTTGGTTCTTTGAGAACGATGTCGCTAACAGCCTTATCAAATTGAGTCAAAGTCTTGTCATTAAATTGATTAACGCTGATATAGAAAATATTATTTTTTAACTCTTCTAGAGTAACGCTATCAATATTAATACTGTCTCTGACTATAGAAACCTCAAAAGGATCCTCAACGCCTTTACGAATAATGGTTAGAGTAACAGTAGTACCTTTTTTCCCACGAATACTCATAATTGCATCAAAAAGACTCAAATCTGCAGCAAATTTATCGTTAATTTTTAAAACGACGTCTCCAGGAAGTAATCCTGCTTTTTTAGCTGGACTATCCTTCAAAGGGGAAACAACGATAAGTTTTTTATTTTCAATAGTTAATTCAGCTCCAATTCCTTCAAGAGTGCCCTCTAAACTCTCATTAAACTCCTTACTCTCCTTTGGATCCATAAACACCGTATAAGGGTCATTTAAAGACTCAGCAATACCCTTAATTGCACCATATATCATGCTTTCATCTTTTACAGCGACTTCATCCACGTATTTCTTTTCAATTTCTCCCCATACAGTCCAAAAAAGGTCTAAATCTATACTGCTAGAATATTCATTACTATTTTTATCCTTACTATCCTCATTTTTAGTTACTTCAGAAGTTTTTGAATCAGTAGGTTTTTTCCCGCCAAGAATTCCATAATAATCAGCCTGCCATCCGACGACAAAAAATATAATGGCGACTATTACATAGATAAAAATATTATTCTTCTTTGGATAATAGTTGTTATACATGGTTTAAAATTAAATTTTTTATTTTAATTAAAATACTGAACGTACTCCACATTTAAAGCTTTCTTTGTTTTTTCGTCAAGCTCTATAACTACAGCATTAAAGACCATAGTCCCTTGGTCTTCAACTTCATGTTTTACAGGAAGTTGAGTCAAAAATGAATGAAGAATGATTTCTTTTTTGACACCAATAACTGAATCCAAACTTCCAGTCATCCCCACATCGGAAATGTATGCAGTTCCTCCATCAAGTATTCTCAAATCTCTAGTTGGCACATGAGTATGTGTGCCTACTACAGCGGAAACTCGACCATCTGCATAAAATCCCATCGCATATTTTTCACTTGTAGCTTCAGCATGAATATCTACAAAAACACCAGCCAAATTTTCATTTTTAGTCTCTTCCAAAATCTCATCTAACTTTCTAAAAGGACAATCAAAATCTCTTTTTATAAATACCCTTCCAATCAAATTAATAACCAAAATATTGTTTCCATTTTTATCTTTTACGATCGCATATCCTCTTCCTGGAACATTTTTTGGAGGATAATTCGCAGGACGAATTACAGGAAAATCCTTGTCGTCAAGCTTTGTTGAGCCTTTTTTATTATCCCAAGCATGATCTCCAGAAGTAAAAAAGTTTACTCCAAGCTCTCGCATTTCTTTAATAGCATCAGGAGAAAATCCATTACCATGACTTATATTTTCAGCATTGGCAATTATTAAATCGGGAGAATGTTTTTCTATAACATTAGGAAGAAATTTTGCTACAGTTTCCCTTCCAGGACGTCCTACAATATCTCCTAAAAATACAATCTTCATAATAATTAATTAAATTTTCCTTAGAGGCGCGATACTCATAGCTAGTTTTTTTACGCCAACTTTACTATCTTCAAAAGCTACAGTTACGACTCCTCCTTGCACGGCCACAACAATACCATTTCCAAAAACATTATGGTAGACCCTATCTCCAACTCCAAGCTCAATTTCAAGTCCCTCTTCAGATTCAATTGGAACAGGAATTTCTCCAATTGTTCCGATAGTTTCTATTTGAGAATGATTTCTTCGGCCAAATCCAATATTTGTTTCAATCAAATCTTCATTTATATCAGCCAAAAACTGTGAAGGTGGATTCGATTTAAATTCTCCATAAAGCATTCTTTCACTAGCATGAAGCAGGAACAATCCATCCATTGCTCTAGTCATTGCTACATACATAAGTCTGCGTTCCTCTTCTAGCTCATTTCTATCAAGCAAGCTTCTGTTGTGTGGGAAAATTCCTTCTTCAAGTCCAGCAATAAAAACATAAGGGAACTCCAATCCTTTCGCGCTATGTACAGTCATAAACGTAACCGCATTATCCTGATTGTCGACCTGATCCAAATCAGTAATAAGACTGATTTCTTCTAAAAATATACTTAGAGAAGTGCCAGGATCAAGCTTGTCATATTTGGTAGCAACTGAAATAAGTTCACGAATGTTTTCTAATCTAGATTCATTCTCGACAGTATTGTCATCAAGCATTTGTTTGTATCCGGTTTTTTCAAGAACATACTTTATCATTGCAGAAGCAGAATGTTGTTTATTTAGCTCCTGTAGGTCTTTTATAAGTTTTACGAATTTTTCGATTGTCTCATTTTTCCCTTTTTGTAATTCAGGAATTTCATCTGCGAGTAACATTGCATTGAACATTGAAAGGTTGTGAGTTCTTGCAAAATTTTGCACAGTTTCTAAGCTTTTTTCACCAAATTTTCTAGATGGAACATTGATAATTCTAAATAGACTTATGGAATCACTTGGATTCTGAATAAGCTTTAAATAAGCCAAGATATCCTTTATCTCTTTTCTGGAATAGAACTTGATTCCACCAACAATTTTATAAGGAATCGCATATCTCATGAAGACTTCTTCGAGGATACGTGACTGTGCATTTGTTCTATATAAAACAACGAAATTATTATAATTTGGATACTCACTATCTTGTAGCAAGAACTCGATTTTTTGAGCAATAAGCTCTCCTTCATGTCTCTCGTTTTCGGCCAACATATACTCTATTTTTGGTCCACTTTCTTTTTCAGTCCAAAGTTTCTTTTCCTTTCTTTGCGAATTTTTACTGATAACACAATGTGCCGCATCAAGAATATTTTGAGATGATCTGTAATTTTGCTCTAAAACTACCACTTTAGCGTTCGGATAATCTTTTTCAAAATCTAGAATGTTTTGGATTGTAGCTCCACGCCAACTATAAATACTTTGATCTTCATCTCCAATAACACACAAATTTTTGTATTTAGCGGCCAACATTTTTATCAAAAGGTACTGAGCTTTATTAGTATCCTGATACTCATCCACAGAAATAAATCTAAATTTTTCCTGATACTGATTCAAAATATCTGGAAAATCTTGGAACAATTTTACAGTGAGCATGATAATGTCATCGAAATCCAATGCGTTATTTTTTATCAAATTTTGTTGATATACAGGGAAAATCTCAGCGACTTTTTCTGAGAAAAAATCGTGAGCATATTGTTTGTATTCCTTGGAATCTATAAGTTGATTTTTTGCATTGGAAATGTGTGAAAGTATGGCTTTCGGATTGATTTTTTTTGAATCCATCATCATGTCTTCCATGATCCTTTTTACGACTATTTGTTGGTCAGTTTCATCATATATTGCAAAAGAATTTTCATAATCAAGTAGGTGAATGTGCTTTCTCAAAATTCTTACACAAATTGAGTGAAAAGTTCCAACAGTAGGCAAATTTCTATCATGTCCGGTGAAGTCAGTTACAGAAATTAAATCCTCAAAATGTCCACCAAGTGGAACCTTAGCTTTTATAGCTAAAAGTTTTTCCATTCTAGTCTTCATTTCCTGCGCAGCCTTGTTTGTAAAAGTAACCGCTAAAATATTCCAAGGGCTTATTTTTTTTTCTTCAATCAAATAAGCGATTCTGTGGGTTAACGCGCGAGTTTTTCCACTACCAGCGCCAGCTATAACAAGAAGAGGCCCCTCAACATGGGTGACAGCTTCAAGCTGCCTATCGTTCAAATTTTCTAGTATTTTACTCATAAAATCCTTTTTTGGACTTTGATTATATAGCAAAATTTTAGTAAAAAGAAGGTTGGGCCTTGCATTATGGCAAAAACATGATACTATAGTATTCTGTGTGAGTTTTTAACCCATATATTTTGACAGGATTTAAGCGAAAAATTGCTAAAGCCTTAGCTAAATTAATCTTAGTTTTAGTTCTGATAACAATAGTATTCGGAATTTTTACATTTTTCTATATTGGAAGCGTTTTAGGAGACGTAAGAATATTTGTTCCAGAATTCAAAAGGCTTACTGGATTTTCAGATAGTCAAAAAACATACTTGGTTATTTTCCAGAACAACAACGAAATTCGTCCGTCAGGAGGGTTTATAACCGCATATGGAATTATAAAATTTGATAAAGGTATTTTGCAAAATATAGAAATAAATGATGTATATGTGAATACAGATGGTCACGCATACGTGACTCCACCATACCCACTAAATGAATTTTTAGATAAAGATAATAGAAAGATAAGTTTTTCATTTCGTGATGCAAATTTTTATCCTAGTTTTCCAGATTCTGCCAGAAGTTTAGAGAGAATGTTTTTACTAACCAATAAAGACGCAAAACTAGATGGGATTTTCGCTGTAAATTACTCGTTTTTAGAAGATCTTCTGGAGAGTATTGGAGAAGTAGAAGTAGATGGCCAAATTTTTGATAAAAATTCATTATTTTCAAAAGTTGAATACAGCGTTAACGATATTGATAAACACAACATAGAGGATTTAAAAAATAGAAAAAATATACTAAAAGATTTTGCGAATGAATTGTTGGAAAAAATAAAAGAGCATCCAGCTTTATTAAAAAATCTTTGCGATGTTACTAATGAAAGTTTAAACAAGAAAGAGATTCAGCTTTATTTCAAAGATGAAAAACTTGAAAGTTTAGCTCTGTCGAAGTCATGGGGTGGTCAATGGCCAACTTCAACAAGTATAGATTTCTTGGCTTTCAATGAGGCAAATTTAGGTGGATTCAAATCTGATCGCTATATGAAAAGAGATGTAACTTATCATCTAAAAGTAACAAAGGATAGCACTCCAAATAAATTTAAAATGACTGCAAAAGTTGATGCAAAAATATCTCATTACGGACTAGATAATGTTCCAATCAGTGGAAATTATGAAGGATATTTTAGAGTGTACGTTCCAAAAAATTCAAAACTTATAGAAAATAAATCGGCACTAGAAAAATTCCAAGAAAGCGATAAGGGATTTTTCCATGTTTTTGAAGGAATGATGAAGCTAAAACCGGGAGAAGAAAAAGAAATTTCTTACACATATCAACTTCCAAGCACACTCATAACAGACAACAAATATTCACTATATATTCCAAAACAATCAGGCACTGAAAATGATTTTTATACAGTCGTTATAGAGCTTCCACAAGGGTATAGTGTGAAATCTGATTCATTTGAAAGTAGAGAAAATTTAGCTGTATACAAAGGAACCCTTGATAAGGATTTATCTTTTGATTTGGAGTTTAATTCTGATACCAGTGCACCATACGTCATATATCAAAACATCGATACTTTAGGACAGATCACAGTAGGGTTCAGTGAGAATATTTCACAAGCATCAGCAAGTATTTCAAATTTCAAAATAATAGATACGAATGAAAAAAACACAGGCGCTCTAGATTATCCAAAAGTAACCAGTCTAACCAGTGACGGCAAAAATTTAAAATTATTTATAGAAGGAATGACGGTGCAGAATGAAGAAAGATACTCATTAGTTCTTTCTAATATTAAAGATTTAGATGGAAACAAAATATCTCCAGATCCTAGAACGGTAACTTTAGTTCAGAGAATAAAATAGAAACTATCTTTTTGATAGAACTGTAGTGTTGAAATTCTCAAAGGTTGAATACTTCATTGATTTTCCAAGCATTGTAATAACTTCTGCGCGAGTTGCTTTGTCATTCGGACGGAATTTTTTATTACTAGTGCCAATCACGCCAAGATTAGCCAATTTATTGATGTCGATATAGTAAGTATTTTTGAAATCAATATCCTCAAATTTTAAACTTTTATTCACATAATCATTCGGTAAATCATTTACATATCTTGAAATCAAATGAGATAATTCACCACGTTTGATAAACTTATCAGGTGAATCAATCGGGAATAAATTATCAATAACTCCTTCATCCTTTAGGAATTGAGCTGCTACTTCATATCTATAATTGCCATCTTTGCTTTTATATTTTTCAGACTGATTAATTCCGGAAGCCTTAGCTATCATAACAACAACTTCTGCTCTTGAAATATAATGTTCTGGGTTAAAATCAAAACTTGAATATTCAGGGAATATTTTTTTCAGAGCCAATTTTGTGACATATGGATAAGCAAAATGAGTGTCAGGAATATCTGCAAAATAAAATATTTTTGAACCGGATTTGACCAAAATATCCTGTAACATTGAAACTGGAACATCTTTTGGTTGAACATTATCTATTACAGAAATAGCTGCAGCAGCCCCAACAGCTTGTCCTACCTGCATTACAACTGGTTGTAATCTAGTAGTTCCATTTACGAGATGACTTACGGAAATGTTTTTTTCTGCCACCATAAACCCATTAATATTTCTTGGAATAGTTACTCCATAAGGAATTTGATAAGGAGGAATAGCATAAAAAATATCATCAGTACCTGCGGTGCAAAAATGTAAATCAATCGGATAGTCGCCAATAGCAATACTGTCCTCAAATACTTTAGCTCTACCTTTTGAATTCGGAAGAACGTCAGATTCAAGCATTCGATAGACGCCTTGAAGTCTACGACTTTCTCGAACATAAGGCATTTTTGCAAAACCATCTGGAGTATTAAATTCATCAACAAGTCCATAATTAGTTAATCCAAGTTCAGTTTGTAGAAAGTAGATATATCCTTTTGTGTACTCTTTTGCCAAATTTAATACATCCTCGCGACTAAATTGATCCAAGTCTTCTTTTGTAGCATGGAAGTCATTTCCATAAGAATGACTCGGAATATTGATCATTAATTTATCATTTGGAAGTAATCCGTAAATCATTAGTCTATTCATATCAAACTTCGAATTTGATTTAGGACATGAATCATTTTTAACAGTACATTTATAGTTTTTTCTTGAGTAATCTTTTGGTTTTTCAATTGTAGAGTCTTTGCCAAAATCTTTTAGTAAAACGACATATGTAAGAGGTTGAATACATTGTTCAGCAATATTAGAATGAGGCTCTTTAGAATTTTTATCTGTGCCAATATCATAAGGGACATTTCCCAAAAACATCAAGTCTCCAAACTCAGTAGCATCTACAGTTACGTGGGCCGCAGCTACATATTCAGATCCATCATTTGTTTTAAATTTTACGCCCTTAATTGTATCTCCATCTCTAAATACATTTGTAATGATTGAATTGTAATAAACATGAATATTTGGAACTTCAGAAACCATTTGATTTAGAACAAGATTTCCTACTGACGGTTCAAAACAAAATGGACTAACATCACATTTTCTAGTCTCAGCAATCTGTCCTTGAGATTCATAATATGCACTAACTCTTTCTAAAAATTCTCTAAAAATTCCAGAAGCTTTTGCTGGGTCGCCATCAACTCCAGAAACTCCGGCGGCAGTCAACATTCCACCAAGCCAGTCAGTTTCCTCAATTAAACACGTTCTGGCTCCAAGTCGTCCGGCTTGAATAGCAGCTGCGGTACCTCCTGCACCACCACCAGCGATTACGACATCACAGGAAATAACAGTAGATCCTTTTTTATTTAAGTCATCTTCTATTGAAACATTTTGAGATAACAATTTTTTCTCTTTCAAATCGAAATCAATAAATAAAGAAGATTGCATCAAATAGCCAGAATTTCTGCTAAAAACTATGGAAAATAAAACTATCAAGACTCCCAATACTACAATCTCAGATTTCTTTTCAAAAATTTTCATTATCTTTGAACAGTTACTTTTGTGCTACCTATGTCAGCGATTTCATAAGCTAAATCTGCGTCTTCTGGAAGCATTCTTATACACCCATGACTTACAGGTCGTCCGATATGACTTCTAGCTTCTGTCCAAAACACTCCACCATCATGAGAAAGACTTGGTAAGGCATGAAAGCCATAGCCTCCACTTCTAAACATCATAAATTTAGGCATCACGTAGTGAGGAGGTTTAGCTCCTACTCTAACATTCTGTTTTAACATGATTTTATAATTGCCAACTGGTGTAGGAGTTTTTGCTGCTCCAGTACTTACTCTAAATTCTTTTATAATTTTTCCATCAAGATTAAATGTCATTTTTTGCTCAGATAAATCCACAAGGAATTCTTTTTCTCCATTCAAATTTACAGACATTGCAGATCCACTTTCTGGAAAAAACATAATTCTTTTTCGAGTAGTAGAATATGATTCACCGGTATCTCCGACTAAAACCTCAATTGAAAAACTAGCTTCCCTAAGCCATTCATAGCCTTCAACGATTGGAGTAAAATACTCCTTCATTACATCAGGATTATTTGGAGCTTTTCCCCAAAAAGTGAATGATCCTATTTCTCCAGGCTCAACTTTCTTTTGATCCATTTTTATTCTATTTTCAGAAACCCAATTATTATCACTCTTTTTAACACTTGAATTATATAGGACGCTTGAATGATTAGGTTCTTTGTCTGTGCCAAGATAAATTCTTGGTCCATTTTCAGGATTATCTTTAGAATACCAAGCAACATTTCCATCATTTCTTAAGAAAACCTTAACCTTAAAAGCTTCCCCCTCTTCTACCTTGAATTTCTTTCTTACATCAATAAGAGTAGCTTTATACTCAGGAATAACGGCAGGTTCTACGACCGCATCTTCGGTAACAGGAGCGTCAACAGTGCTACCATCTGTAACATCTTCTTCTGCAGCAAATACGGGATTCAAAGCAAGCATGCTAGGAATCAAACACAGAATAGAAAGAATGAGGATTTTTGATTTCACCATAAATATTTGTTTTAATTTTTATTTTGGAATACTAAATTATACAACAAAACACCCATAAAAACAAGGGCGTGACAAACAATTAATAAAAGCCTATTTCAAGAGTTTTTGGAGTTCTTTTTTGAAGGTTTCAATATCCTTAAACTGTCGATATACAGAAGCAAAACGAATATATGCAACTTCATCTAAATTTTTTAGAGCTTCCATTATTCCCTCACCGATCACTTTACTTGGGATTTCTTTGCCATAATTTGCCCACATCTCTTCAAGGTCATTTATAAGTTTTGTGATTTGTTCATCAGTGATTTTTCTTTTTTCACAGGCTTTCCAAATGCCTTTTTCTACTTTTTCTCTATCATAGCTCTCTCTAGATCCATCTTTTTTAACAACTATAAAAGCCGTAACCTCTATTCTTTCAAAGGTAGTAAATCTGTGGTCACAGTGCTCACATTCACGACGACGACGGACAGCCTTATGTCCATCTGTTTCCCTCGAATCAAGTACTCTAGTGCTATCTTGTTTGCATTTAGGACAAAACATAAAAAGTATTATTTATTACCTACAAGTTTTTCATATTCTTTTACTAAAAACAAGTCGGTCATGCCTGCTATATAATCTTTTACTCCAATTACAAAGTCCTTTTTATTTTTGGATTTTATTTTTTGTGGGAAATTATGTGGATTTTCAATATAAAAATTAAACAATTTTTTAATCATCATTTTTCCTTTATTTACAGCTTTTAGGACTCGTTTATCCATGTAGAAATTATTGAATAAAAAGATGCGAAGTTCTTTTACTAGAGCTTTCATTTGAGGGCTAAAACAAGCCAGCATTTCGTGATGGCTTTTGACGTCTTCAAGTGAGTTTACGTTATGTTTTTTGAGAATTTTTACGGTGTGTTCACAGAAATCAGTAATCATCATGGACATTATGATACTTATAGATCTGGAGATATTTACACTCTCTGTTAACTTTTTTTTGTATTTTTTTAATACTTCTTTTTCAGCCAATTTCCATAGTTTGATTTTTTTTAACTGTCGAAGGGTTATGAATCCGCTGCGTAGTCCATCATCCATATCGTGATTTATATACGCGATTTCATCAGCTACATTTACGACTTGAGCTTCTAGATGTGGTGAAAACTTGAATCCTTTTCCTGGCCTATCGAAGGCAGTTTGATGCTTAATTAAGCCATCTAATACCTCATTCGTAAGATTTAGTCCGTCAAAATCTGGATGAGATTTTTCTAATTTAGAAACAATAAGTAGACTTTGCTCATTATGTTCAAAATTCATTCCGTATTTTTTCATAACTTCATTCAAAGCTTCTTCTCCACCATGTCCAAAAGGAGGATGTCCGAGATCATGAGCTAATGAAACAGCCTCACAGAGATCTTCATTTAAACCAAGTCTTCTTGCCATATCTCTGCTTATTTGAGCCACTTCTAGTGTATGAGTAAGTCTAGTACGATAGTGATCTCCAATAAGAGCCATGAAAACTTGAGTTTTTTTATCAAGTCTACGGAAAGCCTTGCAATGAATAATTCGTTCTTTATCTTTTTGAAAACAAAGTCTGTTATCATCGAGTTTCTCCTTAAAAGTTCTACCTTTGCTTTTCAAACTTTTTACAGCATAAGTTGCCAGATTAGCGGCTTCCATTTCAGCCAAGACTTTTTGTGTTCGAAGTAGATTCATGATTTGAAATTTAGCTACCAATATGATATACTAGTCAGAACAAAATAAAAACATTACTAACTCAAGAAACATATGGTACCACAAACTACACCATCTCAAGCGCCAGAAGCAGCTAATAGTAAATCAGAGTCAAATCTTGCTCCATCAGCAATTTTTGTTAAGGAAAAAGTATTAAATAAATACTATCCAAAACTTCAGGCAAACGGATTAGTTACTGAAGCTAATACTATTATTGACGCAGAAGGAAATGAAAACGATGTTAGATGTATAGAATTTAAAATCGCTTGTAGAAAAATTGCACAGGAAGAAATAGACAAAATCCCTGCAGATTATCCAGATCCAGAAGAGCAGAGAAAAACAAGAAATGCTTGGAACAATTTTACATCTGGGATGGTTTCAAATGTAAAACCAAAAGCACCGAAAGCTGTGGCATAAAGGTTTAAAAAAGTTATTAAATATGATAGCCTTTAATTAAATTTAAAGGCTATTTTTGTACACATGGAAATTTCTCACTACATCAAAGAGTTTTTAGAATATTGCGAAATTACTAAAAATAAATCTTCAAAAACAATAGAAAACTATAAACATTATTTGAATAGATTTAGAGAGTTTTTGGCTGAAGATATGGATCCAAAAAATCTAGATTTAAAGAAAATTCAAAATTATAGGCTATATCTAAATAGGCTGGTAGATGAGAAAAACAAGAAATTGGGAACAAAAACTCAAAATTATCACGTCATAGCGTTACGAGCATTTTTGAAATATTTAATTAGAAATGATGTTCGGACACTTGCTCCGGAAAAAATTGAACTAAGTAAGATTCCGGAAAGGACTGTAGAATTTCTTACACGAGAGGAATTAGATAGACTTTTTGCTACTCCTGATCAGACAAGAAAATCCGGTCTTCGTGATCGAACAATCTTGGAAACATTGTATTCAACAGGTCTTCGCGTAAGCGAATTGGCATCTTTAAATAGAGAACAAGTTGATCTAAAGAGAAGGGAATTTATGGTAAGAGGGAAAGGAAAAAAGCCTCGTATAGTTTTTCTTTCAAAGAGAGCCGCTGGATTTATTGAAGATTATTTGAAAACCAGAGAAGATAATTTTAAACCATTATTTATTAACAGCGGAAAAGGACAGAAGGTAGATATTTTAGATGAAGAAAAACGTAGACTTACAACAGTGAGTATTGAAAACTTAGTGCGAAAATGCGCTCTGAAAGCCGGGATTATTAAAAAAGTGACTCCTCATACTCTACGCCATTCTTATGCCACAGAGCTTCTTTCAAATGGTGCAGATATTCGTTCAGTTCAGGAAATGCTTGGACATTCTTCAATCACAACTACTCAAATTTATACTCACGTCACAAACAAACGTCTTCGTGAAATTCACGACAAATACCACAAATAGCAAGTTTGCCATAAACGAAAAACGATGGTATAATATACGATATAATAAATAACAAAAACAAACATGACAAAAACCACGAAAGTCCTTTTGGGAGTGTTGGTAATAGTCTTGGGAGTGGCAGCAGTTTTATATGCCTCGCCAGGATTATTAAAAGGGCAAATGAGACAATTTAACAGGAACGTAGTTAACTGCGATTCTGCTCAATGGTCTCTAGTTTTTTCAGGAAAAGGGGCTGACGGATCTAAAAAATTAAATGTATCAACAGAGATTTCAGAAGCCAATTTAATAAATATGGTAAATTCATCATGTTCATTCAAAGTAGTTAGAAAGGATGAAGGTGGTGGTAGTTATTGGATAAATAATTATGAATGTAACGTTGCAAGGTATCATGAGTCGACAAATAGTTTCGAGTGTTTAGGCGCAATAGAAGCCCCAGGATCAGGATCTGGACTAGGAGAAAATGCATTGGGTCTAACTTTTATAAAAGCTGGAGCGAACGTAGAGTTATCTAGAGTTACAGGAGAAACAAGCACGACGACAGTTTCTATATACACGAGAAACTAAAGTGAAATAAAAATTAAAGGGGCCTGCCTAAGGCGGGTCCTTTTTATTTAGCAACAAAGCTCGTAGCTCCAAGCCATGAGAGATTAAAAATCGCTCTTTCAGTATTTGCATAAATATTACTTTCAATAAGGAGTCCGATAATTTCATCAGGATTTAGAGAAATGATTGCGACTTTGTTATCATAGATATTGATCTCGTATTCAAACAAAAATTGTTTAGAATTCACGAATAAAATTTCTACCAAATCTCTATCGAAATTTTTTGGATAATACTTGCCTAGATATTTTAATGCTTCTTTGGATATTGGCGACAGCATGCGGGTTTTTATCCTTAAGTCGAGTTTTCTTTTTATGTAATCTTTTAAATAATCTTCGTGGAGAACACTTGGCAAATTTGATAAATTTGTATATCCAAGAAGTTCAGTTTTTGTACTTAACGTATCTTCGAAAATATTTTTTATTCCATTTAATCCTTCATAATATTGTATCTTTGGACGATAGGCGGATTTATTCATCAATGCACTTAATTGTGGAATAAGACTTTCGGTTTTTTTTAACAATTCTTTTTGTTTATCAACCAAAACTTTTACATTTTCAACGGCAAAAAATTTAACTTTATTCTTTTCAAGACTGGAAATTATCCCCCGATCTAAAAGTTTTCCGAGAGTGTGATAACAGGCGACGCGATTTATTCCGGCCTTCTTTGCAATAGTGCTGACGTATCCTCCGCCAAGTTCTAAAATAGCCAAATAAACTTTTGCTTCCTCTCCGGACATTCCCAGTTCCGTCAATTCTATTGGCAGCATTTACAGTAATTGTAAAAAATTTTCTACACTAAGTTTATATGCAAAATAGACCTATTTCAAGGCAAAATAAGCAAAGCTGAAGAAGTTAAAATAAGTGACAGTATGGACAGTTTTACAGTTTATGTTACTATGTTGACAGAATATTTAAAATAAATTCTACTCACATGTCTACTTGTACGCAATGTAAATCGCAATTCGAAATTTCTAAGGAAGAAAAACTATTTCTAAAGAAAATGGATTTCAAATATGGAGATGAAACGGTTGTAATGCCTGAGCCGACAGAATGTCCAAATTGTAGATCTCAAATTCGAACGGCACATAGAAATGAGCAATATTTGTATCATAGAAAATCAGACATGTCTGGAAAACAACTTGTGTCTCTATATAGTCCTGTTCACTCTTGGGGCAAGCCTTACAAGATATTTACGACAGAAGAATGGAATGGTGATAAATGGGATCCAATGGATTACGGGCGTGATTTTGATTTTTCTAGACCATTTTTTGAACAGTTTTTTGAATTGGTAAAAGATGTTCCAAGATTACCATTGATGCAGGTTGATAATGAAAATAGTCCATTCACTACCGGAACTGGTTACTGTAAAAATTGTCATCTGATTAATTCGTCAGAGTATTGTGAAGACTGTTATTATGGCAAGCTGTTGCAGAGTTGTAAGTCTTCAATGGATTGTAGTTATTTATATGACAGTGAATATTGTTATGAATGTTTCAGTGTTTATAAAAGTTATTACTGCGTTTATTTATCTTATAGTGCAAACTGTTCGGACTGTTGGTTTTCTGAAAATCTAACAGGTTGTAGAAATTGTTTCTTGTGTACGAATCTTTCTAGAAAAGAATATTATTATATGAATCAACCTCTTTCGAGAGAGGAATATGAAAAGCGTTTGGAGGAATTCAAAGGCTCATATACAAATTTTGAAAAAGCAAAAGAGCTCTTAAATAAGCTAAAAAAAGAACGTATTCATAAATATGCTAATGTAGTTAATTCTGAAAATAGCACTGGAGATTTTATTGAAAATTCAAAAAATTGTTTAGATTGCTATGACGTAAATGGTAGTCAGGATTGTAAGTACGTGATGGTTGGAGTGGAGATAAAAGATGTATATGATTGTTCAAATATGTATGTAAAACCAGAGTTGAATTATCAGGTTTTAGGAACGATTGGGACATATCATGTTGCATTTAGTCTTTACGCATTCCATAGCCAAAATGTGCTTTATAGTGAACAGGTTTTCCATTCAAAAGAATTATTTGGATGTGCTGGATTAAAAAGAAAGCAATACTGTATTTTTAACAAACAATATACAAAAGAAGAATACGAGAAACTTGTTCCAAAAATTATTGAACATATGAAAAAAACTGGAGAATGGGGGCAGTATTTTCCGGTGAAATATGCACCACATTGTTACAACGAAACTTTAGCTTCTGAATATTATCCATTATCAAAAAAAGAAGTTCTAGATAGGGGGTGGTATTGGCATGAAGACGATGGAGAATCGGCTTACGAAGGTCCAAAAGTTGAGCTACAAGACTCAATAAATGATGTGCCAAAAGATATCACTGAAAAAATTCTTCAATGTAAAGAATCTGGGAAATTCTACAAGATTATTCCTCAAGAATTTGAATTTTGTAAGAAAATAGGAATTCCTGTTCCTAGAGTTTGTCCTGATCAGAGACACGTGGACAGAATGAAATACAGAAATCCACGCGAATTGTATGATCGTAAATGCATGAAGTGTGAAGTTGACCTGAAGTCTAGTTATGCGCCAGACAGGCCAGAAACGATATATTGCGAAAAGTGTTATTTGGAAGCTGTGGTTTAATAACTATTTAGCAACAAAACTTGTTGCACCTAGCCACGCCAAGTTAAAGATGGATCTATTTGTTTCAAAGTTGGTTTTGCTTTCGATAATAACTCCGATCATTTCATCGTGATCTATAGAAATCATGGCAACTTTGTCGCCATAGATATATTGTAGATTTTTGAATATAAATTGATCAGGATTTACGGCAAATATCTCAAGTAATCCAGAGGATAGTCTTTGTGAAAGATTTTTAGGGATGAAATTGCGATGAAAATTGTCATTTGGACAAAGGAGTCGATGTTTCTTCTTTAATTGGAATGCTCTAGTGTTGTATTCGGATAGGTATTCTCCCATTGCAGGCTCTGCCACTTGGAAATTTGTATAGCCCAAGACCTCACCTTTGCTTTCAAGAATGTCGTTAAAGATAAATTTTATACCGTCTTTTCCCTCAAAAAATTGAATTTTTGGCTTAAATAGGCTGGTATTCTGCAGGTCGATAAGCTCAGGAATAAGAGTTTTTGCGGTAGAATATACCTCCTCAATCTGATTTAATATGACTTTTGGGTTAACTGGGTAGTAGAACATTATTCCACTTTTTTTTGTGGCTCGTACATACCCCTTTTTTTGTAGATTTTCGAGGGTGTTATAGGTGGTAACTCTATGGGCTTTTGCTTTCTTTGCGATAGTGCTTACGAATCCTCCACCGATTTCAAGCATGGCTAAATACGCGGATACTTCCTCGGGAGTGAAGCCTAATTTTTCTAGGTCGTTTGCGATCATGTTGTCAATTGCTGTAGACGGTAATCTACACAAATTATACCCATAAAAAAGAAGAAGTAAAGCCAAAAAGGGTGAAGTTGCATATTTTGCTGTTGGCAGATATGGAATTGTCATATATCATGCTCTTCCGATAAAAACTTACTATGCAATGTAATGAATGTGGGCAACAATTTGAGTATCTTGATGGCGAACAGGAGGCGTATGCCAGGTTCGATTTCAGTATGCCCTCCAACTGTCCAGAGTGTCGTCAGCGTAGGAGGTTAGCCTTCAGGAATGAAAAGAAGCTTTACTACAATAAAAGCTTCATGTCTGGTAAAAAAATAATTGCCTTATACCCGGAGGAAAGTCCATTTCGAGTAGTCGACCATGATGAGTGGTGGAGTGATAAGTTTGACGCATCAATTTATGGAAAAGATTTTGATTTTAGTCGTCCATTCTTTGAACAATTCGCAGAATTACAGAGGGAAGTTCCTAGGTGGCCAAGAATTGTTGTAAATTGTGATAATTGTGATTTTTGTAATAACTGTGCCGACTGTAAAAACTGTTATTTAAGTTTTTCTTCATACGAAAGTGAAGATGTTCATTATGGAATAAGAGTGTACGCATCAAACAATTGCATGGACTGTTTTCATGTATACGATAGTGAGTACTGTTCAAATTGTTTGAGTTGTAGAAAATGTTATAACGTTCACTTTTCACAATTAGCAGAAAACTCTAATGACTCATATTTCTTATTCGATTGTAAGTCATGTAATAACTGTATTTTGTGTGCAGGTCTAAGAAATCAGTCGTATGCAATTTTGAATAAACAGTATTCAAAAGAAGATTATGAATCATATAAACAAGAATTTTTAAAAAATCTAAATAAAGAAAAATCGAAAGTTTTAAAAACATTCGAAGACTTAAAAGAAAAAATTCCACATAGAAATTTACAGATAACAAACAGTGAAAACTGTATGGGAGATTACATAGGAAACTCAAAAAATTTAGTCCATAGTTTTTACGCAACAAAGTGTGAAGACTGCACGAACGTATACAACTGCTACAATATGAAAACCACATGTGATGGATTTTCATTGGATAGAGGAGAACTTTGTACTGAATGCGATACATCATTTGAGACATACAACTGCGCATATACTACATACGTAGCTACAGCCAGCTATTCACAATATTGTGATCAATGTTTCTTTATAGATTATTGTTTTGGATGTATCGGATTAAAGAAACAAAAATACATGATTTTAAATAAGAGTTATTCAAAGGAAGAATACGAAAAAATGATTGGAAAAATAAAGGAACATATGAAACGCACAGGAGAATGGGGACGTCCATTTCCATACCAGCTTTCTCCATTTGCATACAATCAAACTGTTGCGTATGACGTTTATCCTCTTACAAAAAATCAAGTTCTTTCTAACGGTCTTATGTGGTACGAATCAAAAGAGGAAGCCAAATATTTCGGCCAAGACTACAGGATTCCAGAGGACCTAAATGAAGTTGATGAATCAATATGTGATAGAATTCTTATATGTGAAAAGACAGGCAAAAATTACAAAATTATTCCTCATGAATTAGAATTCTATAAAAAATTTAATCTGCCTCTTCCAAGAACTTGTCCTGATCAAAGATACATAGAACTATTAGGTTTACAAAATCCACATAAACTTAGAAATGCTGATTGTTCAGAATGTGGAAAACAAATAAAAACTTCATATTCTTCAAGTACTCCGTACAAAATTGTCTGCGAAGAGTGCTATTTGAAGCAGAAATACTAATTAAATCCCGAAAAACTGGCAGGACAAAAAAATAATTGTTATAATCCAACCGTCCTAATTTTTATTATGATTTTAGTAGAAAGCGTTACAAAGAAATATAAAAATGTGAAGGTCTTAGATGACATTTCTTTTGAAATAGACGGAGGCGAATTTGTGTCCATAGTAGGCCCTTCCGGAGCTGGGAAGACAACTCTTATCCACTCTTTAATGGGAGCTACGGACATCAATCACGGCAAAATTGTAATGGACGGAATAGAGATTTCAAAGCTAAACCCTGCGGAAATTCAAAAATACAGAAAACGTATTGGAATCATTTTTCAGGACTATAAACTACTTCCACAGAAAACTGTTTTCGAAAATGTGGCGTTCGCATTAGAAGTTAATGGATACGATAGAGATTTTATTCGTCACAGAACAATGGAGGTTTTGAAATTAACAGGACTTGAAGATTTACATAATCATTTTCCTAGACAATTATCAGGTGGTGAACGTCAAAGAACGGCTATGGCGAGAGCTTTAGTGCATGCACCAGATTTACTTCTAGCAGATGAGCCAACTGGAAATTTGGATCCAAATACGGCATTGGCAATTGCAAAATTGTTGGTAAAAATTAATGAAAGTGGTACAACAATAGTCCTAGCTACTCACAACAAAGATGTAGTGAACGCAATAAAGAAACGAGTAATGGCATTAGACAAGGGAAAGCTAGTCAGCGACAAAAAAGAATCAGGATATAACTTTTAAAAATATGGCTACTTACAAAGAATCAGGCGTAGATATCGACTTGGGGGATAAATGTTCGGCTATTGCCTATGGTGCTGCAAAAAACACATTTCGTGGACGTAAAGGAATGATTGGTGAACCATTGATCGACGAAGGTGGATTTACCGGAACTATGGACATGGGGGACTATTATCTTGTTCAAAATGACGATGGCGTTGGAACAAAAATGGCAGTAGCAGAAAAAATAAAAAAATTTGATACACTTGGATATGATTTAGTAGCAATGGTGGCTGATGATGCTGCATGTATAGGCGCTGAATGTATTTCAGTAAGCAACACAATAGACGTAAACAAACTTGATGAAACTATAGTCACAGAGATGATGAAGGGACTCGAAAAAGCTGCACTTGAAAACAATATAGTTGTTCCAGGTGGAGAAATAGCAGAGCTTGGAGATGCGCTAAATGGTTATGTTTGGAATGCTACAGCTGTAGGAGTTGTTGAGAAACATAAACTAATTCGTGGAACAAATATTAAGCCTGGAGATAAAATTATCGGTTTGGATTCAAACGGATTTCGTTCAAACGGAATGTCTCTTGTTCGTTACGTATTGAAACAAAAATTTGGAGAAGATTGGGCTTTCGAAAAATACGATGAAACAAAAAATTGGGGAGAAGCTGTTCTTGCTCCATCAATAATTTGCTGCAGTGCAATAATGGATTTACATGGTAGATACAAACAAAACGGCATTGCCGAACTTAAAGGAATAGTGAATGTAACTGGCGGAGGAATTCCTGGAAATATCACTAGAGTATTGAAAAAATCAAATGTTGGTGCCCGTTTAAATAGTCTTCCAGAAACTCCAGAAATGATGAGAAAGTTAATTGAGTTTGGAAATGTACCTTTGGCAGATGCCTACAGAACTTGGAATATGGGTGTTGGAATGATTGTGATCAGCAATGATGTTGATAAAGTTCAAGAAGTTTGTGCTAAACGCGGCATCAAATCTTGGATAATCGGAGAAGTAACAGAAGGCATCAAAGTGGAAATTCCAGGATTGTAGAACATTTTATTTTTCGAGAGCAAGCCATTACGCAGCTGGGTCACCGGATTGTTCTAAGTGACGAGAATAATATATTTTTTCAGCTTCTAGAGAGGAGTTTATTAGGACATGAACTGTAATCACACTTCCATTACATTGGCCATCTTTATCAATTTTACTCATGTCAAAAGAGCATACTCTCCATGACACTAAGTTTTTGGGAAGAGGTGATGGATCAGAAATAGACCCCACATACAATTCCCTTTTAAAATCTTCAACAAATGACGGATCGTTATTAATAGCATAATTCAACCCTTCTTTCACGGATGAGTCATATTCTTCCTTTGTAATTTTTTTACCAACAGCCAGCCAATATGTTTCTTCTGGATTTGATTTTATAAATTCCTTAGCAATTTCTATTAATTTTGAATTATCTATGCCATTTGTTTTTCCAGGGTAAATATCCTTTTTCCCATCAGTATTTGCGCATCCAAATATATTAGTGATTAAGAGAATTACTGCGATTAATTTTACTAGTTTCATAATGTATTTTTATTAATTAATTGTACTCATTGTATTAAACCTAAATGTACATTGTCTACTAATTAATGGAAAAACATGAAAGTATCTATCAAAACAAACGAGAAAATTTTTAATAATTTTTTAATCTTTCCTCTGTATGGTTGGGGTAATTTTTTAATTACCAAAACATGGACACAGTTGAACAATCTTTTACTATCAAGGATGAAGTTTATCCTTATTTGCTGCGACAAATTTACAATCCTCCTCAGAAGATTTTTTACCGCGGAAATCTGCAAATTTTAACCAAAACTTGCATCGCAATAGTAGGAACAAGAAAGTGCACA
>Ga0172370_10003318_pt1 | contig 22412 bp, 19 predicted proteins | sample LakKiv5m_FD_114538 | JGI IMG/M metagenome (GOLD analysis project Ga0172370, IMG submission 114538) | Freshwater microbial communities from Kabuno Bay, South-Kivu, Congo - kab_022012_11.5m | ecosystem: Environmental > Aquatic > Freshwater > Lake | place: Democratic Republic of the Congo...
AACAGCTTGGGCCGCGGATTTGAGTCAAGGACTATTTTGCAATACTCTTGACGAGATATCTTGCTATTGGTGTGAATAATTGAAAAACAACAGAAAATTCGGTTTTTGTTATTAAATAGAAATAAAATAAATTTTCAATTTTAAAACCCTTGCCTTCAAAAAAGCTTTCGCTTTATGAAGACAAGGGTTTTTTGGCTTTCTCGCGACTATCTTATCTCGCGAGAACAGCCTTGTTGGAGAATGTTCTGTCTCCAACTTTGAGAACAAATACATACACGCCAGTTGCGGCTGGCAATCCATTGGAGTCCCTCCCATCCCAAGTTTCGGTCCATACGCCCGCGTCAAGGCGCTGGCCCGTGATGATTGTTTTCACCACTCTGCCGAGCGTGTCGTAGACCTTGAGATCCACGATTGACTGCTCGGCAAGAGCGAAGCGGATTGTGGTTGCCGCGTTGAACGGATTGGGGTAGTTCTGCTCAAGCCCGAACTCTTTGGGCGTGGCAGACCCCTCATCCATCACAGCTGTGGGGCGGTATGGAGTCAGGAGCTCGGAAAGCTCCGGATCATCCCACACCGCTCTTGCAAGCTGCGTGGGAGCGGAAAACTCCATGCCCATTGCGATCTCTTTGGCCAAGGTTCTCTTGGCCGAGTCCTCGGAGATTGCGACCACAGCCTCAGATAGTGTGAATGTCCGAGGAATCCCGAGGACTCCCCTGACTACCTCCCTGATGTCCGGGAGATCCACGATTCCTGTTCCGTCCATGTCGTAGAGGACTCCGAAATCCGAGACTTCTACAGGAAGACCGAAGTCGTCCGCGATGTAGAAGAGATCGTCAAGACCCACGACCCCGTCTCCGTTGAAGTCCATGGGATTCAACGGCGACTCTCTTGGCCAAATCGTGACCGGTTCTGCTATGCCCGGTCTGGTTTGTTTGAATACGATTTGGCCCAGCTTGTATGAGTGGTACATTGTACCAGGTGGGTAATTACTTGTAGGTGTTTCAAAAAACTTCTCTGTAGGAGGTGGCATTCTACAATCTATGAATGTCGCCGAAAGACCCACTCTGCCATTTATCTCGAAATCTATTCCGTATGAACGAGCGAAAGTTGCCCCCTCCGGAATGTAGTAAGAACCAAAAACGCTATCTTCCGCAAGGAACTTCAGGTTTGTTCCTTCCACTTGTATATCGCACACCAGATTGTCATAGAATCTGCATCTTTCTACAAGAACTTCGTTTTCGCGCGCGATTATGATAATCGCGGCATTCCAAAGTTCTCCTAACCAGACGCCATTACCTCCACAATTCTTGACATAGGAGTCACGAATTGTGTGGAAGTATGGCCTGTTCTCGGTGGCTCCCATTTGGGTTCCACCTGAAGATGCGATCACGGAGTTATAGATATCCATGTTCGCGTTGAGAAACAGCGGACCCGCAGAGTATTGCTCCAAGCCGTTGCCCAAAACTTGTGTCAGTTCTCCTTCTCCACCAATTCCCAAGTCAGTGAAGAAGAGCGCTCCGGGGGCAAGAAACCACACTCCGCGCAGGCGAGCGGAGTGGTTCACAGACGTGACAGTGTGTGACCCCTCTGCCACGTAGAAGTGCCCGTCTATCTCAGGGTAATCGCCAAACTCAGTGATATCTCCTGAGATAATCATGATGCCCGGGATTTCCTTGACCGGGTCCATGATTGTGTCGTACTGCTCGATCTCCGGCATCTGCGTTCCCAAGACAGGGAGCTTGCCGGATGCCGTCACTCCGCGAGAGCCAACGCGCTGGTAAAGCGCGTAGCCCTCACTATGGGCGTATGACACGCTCAAAAAAACAAAGAGCGCGCCGATGATCAGCTTCTTCATCTTGTTCCTCCTTTGCCAAAGCTGTCGCTTTGGCGGGTATGTGGGGAGACGGGGAGTAGAAAACAAAAAAGAAAACACTTCCTGTAGGGAGTAGGTTTGAGATGGCTTAAGTTTTCAAGGAGCCATCTTTTGTTTTTACTTTATTTGTACTTTACATATATTCATATTTTTACCAATTTGTCAAGTTTTTTTGGTAAATTTCGCTAGTTTGGTTTTAAAAATAAGAGCCCCTTTTTGGAGCTCTTATTTTTTAACATTTTTCTTTTCTCGGGTCGCATGGAGGCTCTATGCCGAATTTGACAAGAGTTTGACGCGTCTTTTCAAGCACTTCCTTAGGCAAAACATTCGCTTTTATCATATATCCGTCAGCGCCAAGCTCTTGAGCTCTTTTTTGCGCGGATGCTTCGTCTATGTTTGTCAAAATTATTACCGGGATATTTTTTGTTTCAGGGGATTTTTTTATTTCTTCCAATATGTCAAATCCGACCCTTGTGTTAAGATCGGTCGGTATCCATCTTTCTTTGCTTGGGAGCAAAAGATCCAAAAGTATTATCTCGGGTTTTTTTGATTTTGCTTTTTTGACTCCTTCTGTAAAATCTTTGGCGCCGATAAAACTGAACCCGTGTTTTGTAAAAAGACTTTCATACATGTTCATGAGCATCCCGTCGTCTTCTATGTAAAGAACTGTGACATTGTTTTTCTTCATATTTTTTTGAATTTAAATTTACTCTTTAATTGTATCATTTATTGTTTTTAAATCAAGATTTGGTCTGTTGACTCTGTCTGTTGTTTTGGGTATTATATATCAAGATTTATCGCTAATAATTAATTTTTTTATATGATTTCTTTAGCGCAGCTTAAAACAGGGAATACTATTTTGCTTAATAGCCAACCTTATATTGTTGTTGAATATTCGCATCATAAAATGGGCAGAGGAGGAGCGGTTTTGAGAACAAAATTGAAGCACGTGAAAAACGGCGCCGTGATTGATCATACTTTTCAAGGCAATGACAAAATAGAACTTTTGGATTTGTCTTATAAAAAGTCTCAATTTTTATATTCCGATGATACCGCGGTTTATTTTATGGATGAAAATTACGAGCAGTTTTCAATACAAAAGCAGACCATTGAATCTTCGTTGAAGTTTTTAAAGGAAGGGCAAAATCTTGACGCGGCTTTTTTGGATGGAGAGCCAATAAACATAAAATTGCCTCCAAAAGTTGACCTGGAAGTCGTGGAAGCGCCACCTGCGGTGAAGGGAGATACTGCGAATAATCCTTTAAAAACAGCCGTATTGGAAACAGGCATGAAGCTTCAAGTCCCTATGTTTGTCGAGAGAGGGGACAAGGTAAGGGTTAATACGGAAACAGGCATGTATGTTGAAAGAGCTTCTTGAGAATGCGGTGTTTTTTGTGTATAATTAAAACATGTATTATTCAATAAAACGAGGGTATTTGAATATAATTTTGACTGTTATTATTTTTATAGCGTCAATTTTATTGGTTTCGTGGATTTCTTATAACACAGGAAGATCTGTTGGAGAAGGACTGGAATCGTCTTGTTTTGGTCGGGGTGGAATAATAGAAGGAGTAGAGATCCCTTTGACAACCATTTCAATGGCTCAAAACGCGAATTTGCAAAAATCAAACGCTGTCGCGAAGATGAGCTCGGTTGAAGGAAAGGTTGAAATTGCTTTATTTTTGAGCGAAGGAAATTTGATTCCGGAAGGGTCTGTTTTGTCTGCGTGGATGATAGATACCGGAAGCCAAGGAGGTATAGGGAAAACTTCTTCAAGCGAGAATGATCAAAAATACGGAACTCCTTTTTCCAATGTTGATTATTCCAAAAAAGTTGAAGAAGCTCCTTTTTCTTTGTATCTTGGGAAATTTGAATACGACGAAAAAAGGAACGGCTATTATGTTTATTACTCTTTTTCTGATGTTTTTGATCCTTACGACACTATAATGATAACCATTGAGAGCGATGGAAACATTGGGGACTATGACCCAAGGCCCGGAACTCCGATTTTGATAGGAGAAATTAAAAAGTAAAAAACACGATATGAAATACAAAATATTTTTGGTCGCGATTTTAGCTTTAATGTCTTTTGGATGTTCTTTGTTTGGAACCGAAAAACCGGAAGACAATATAATCAAAAATGAAAATTCTTTTGAGGATTCTTTTTCAACTCAGAAAATTAATCTTACAAGCCCCAAAGACGGGCAAGTTTTGAAATCTCCTTTTTTGATAGCAGGAGAGGCGGATAGCGGAGTTGACGTGGTTTACGTAAGAGTGAAAAATGAAAAAGGGGACATTGTTATATCTTCCAGCACCAAAACAAAAAATCCTTCAAATTCAAAAAACAATCCTTTTGGAGTTTATTTGAATTTTGAATTTCAAAATACAAAAAAAGGATTTGTTGAAGTTTATTCAATCAACAAACAAACCAAGGAAGAAGAAAATTTAAAATCGATTCCAGTGAGTTTTGATTTGTCCTTTGCGCAAGGTTCTGATAAAGAATAATATATATTTATGGAAAACGAACAAAAACCAAACACGCAAGACCAAAAATACGAAAAATCGGAAAATCAAAATACAGAAGATCAAAAAAACGAATTTGAAGATAATAAAGAAGAATCTTCCGAGGCAGGCGTTTTCCCGGAGGAGGGAACTTCTTTTAAATCCGTTATTCCTGTTTTAGGGGTTCTTGTCGCGGTTCTCTTGATAGCTTGGTTGATTTTTTAATTTTTTATCGCAAACACAAAATACGGGCGTAAAGTTTTTGAGCGTGTAGTATTTTATATTTTTTAAAATTTCGCGATTATCAAAGAGAAAATCGCAAGAAGAATTCCTTGCAACAAAAATCCGGCTTTAGGGCTTATTCTTTTTTTGAAGAAAATTTTATGTATCCTTGTGTGAAGCCTCCTGTACCACTCCAAAACAGGGGATTGTGTTATTGAGTGGAATCCCCATAGCGCGTCCGGCGCGATCGCGCCGGCAATGCCTGCCGCGAGGGATGAAATATTTTCTATCTCTGTCCATCTTATCCAAAAAATTGAAATTATCGCAACGCATAAAAAATCAATAAATCCAGCGACTATTGTTCTGTGAGATTGTTTTTTAAAAAGTTTCCAATCTTTTATCCATTCGTCTCCATGAGGAATGGTGTCAAGAAAAAAATGAGAAAAAACAGCCAAAATAAAAACCAGCAATTGATTTTGCGAAAATTGGGATATCGCGGCGCCGGCCGCCGCGTGAACTGTAATATACATATATTTTATTATATCAAAATTTGCTTTTAAAGCTAATATATGATATATATATTTTACAAAACAAAGAATATTATTTGAATTTTTTTTGTGATTTTTACGGATTTTTTACAAAATCGCGACAAATATATTGCTAATAAAAAATAAGCAATATTCGCGCTAAATGATTGACAAAGTTTTTTGGGCGGGATAGCTCAGTTGGTTAGAGCGGAGGACTCATAAGCCTCAGGTCGTCGGTTCGATCCCGACTCCCGCTACCAACCAAAATTTTGTTTTGGAATAACCAATAATCAATTTCCAATCATCAAAATTTTAAAAAACTTGTTTTGGTTATTGGAAATTGGAGCTTGGTTTTTAATCGGATTGGTACGCAAAAGCTTAATAAAATCAGTTTCAAGATTTATTAGTTTTAATGTATTGTAAGTTGACTACGCCGCGGGGTAGAGCAATGGCAGCTCGCCAGGCCCATAACCTGGAGGTTGAAGGTTCGAGTCCTTCCCCCGCTACCAAAAAACGCTCGCTTAATACGCGGGCGTTTTTTGTTTAAAGATTTGTCATGGTGCCGGAGGAGAGACTCGAACTCTCACGCCTTGCGGCACACGATTTTGAGTCGTGCGTGTATACCAGTTTCACCACTCCGGCTTAAATAAAGACAAATCCATTTTACGATAAATTTTTTTCATTGTCAAAGCCGCTGGTTTATTTTATAATATACTCATATGGCGAAAATAATTTCAGTCGTGAATCAAAAGGGCGGAGTAGGGAAAACAACAACAGCTATAAACTTGGCTGTTTATCTCGCGGCCTTGGGAAAATATGTTTTGCTTTTGGATTTGGATCCTCAATCAAACGCGACTTCCGGCATAGGAATAAATCACAATGAAATAGATCGCGGCCTTTACGAAGTTTTATCAGGGCAAACAGATTTGAGATCAATAATAAAATCGCATGATCTTGACGGGTTAAAAATCGCGCCGGCGACCAATGCTTTGGCAGGAGCGACTGTTGAGCTCGTGAACGCGGATAGAAGGGAATTTCGGCTTTTGGATGTTGTTGACCAGGTAAGACATGAGTTTGATTACATAATAATAGATTCTCCTCCTTCTTTGGGTCTTTTGACAATAAACGGTCTTGTTGCCGCTGACGAGGTTTTGATCCCCGTGCAGGCCGAATATTACGCTCTGGAGGGGCTTGGACAGCTTATGAACACAATTTCTTTGATAAAAGACAATATCAAGGAAAATATAAGAGTTCTTGGCGCGGTAATTACAATGTATGATCAAAGACAAAAGCTTTCAGAGCAAGTGATGCAAGAGCTTTATCAATATTTTCCTGACAAAATTTTCAGAAGCGTGATACCGCGCAACGTGAGGCTTTCTGAATCTCCTTCTTTTGGGAAATCAATTTTGCATTATGATCCAAAATCAAAAGGAGCAAAAGCTTATGAAAGGCTAGCCAGAGAGGTTTTGGAGATTCATTCTAGCGGATTATAAATCATATTAACACAAAAAATTAGAACTTTATTTAAAATTATGACGCAAAAACAAAATTTCGGGTTAGGCAGAGGGCTTGGTTCTTTAATACCGAGCAAAGAAGACAAAAAAAATTCTGAGATTCCAAGAGCTACTCCTGATGATTCTTATTTTTCCACTCCAAAAAAATCATCGCTAAGAAGCGCTTTGTCCGTTGACGAGCTTGACGTGAACAAAATTGTTTCAAACAGGCATCAGCCGAGAAAACATTTTGACCAAGAAGCGCTTTTGGAGCTTTCTGAATCTATAAAAAGGCATGGGATAATCCAGCCACTCGTTGTTGTTTCTTACGAAGACGACAAATACGAGCTTATAGCCGGCGAAAGAAGATTGCGCGCGTCAAAAATAGCGGGACTGACTCGGGTTCCGGTTATAAAAAGAGAAGCTGACGAATTGGAAAGGCTTGAGCTCGCGCTTATAGAAAATATTCAGCGCGCTGATTTGAATCCTATAGAAGAGGCCGAAGCTTATCAAAAATTAAACGACGAATTCGGTTTGACTCATGAAGACATAGGCAAAAGAGTTGGGAAAACAAGACCACTTATTTCCAACGCGATAAGATTGCTAGGGTTGCCGGCTGAAATACAAAAAGCTGTTGCCGAAAGAAAAATAACAACAGGTCATGCCAGATTGATACTTGAAATAAAAGACAATGAAAAGAGAATGGAAACATTTAGAAAAGTGATAGAGCAGAAGATGAACATAAGCGACACTTCTTTGGAAGTTAAAAAAGTTGAGGTTAACAGGCATACCAGAAAAATAACAAAAGATCCTGTCATAGATGAGTATGAGAGAATGTTAAGAGATTTTTTTGGCACAAAAGTGACAATTGGCAAAAGAGGTCAAAAAGGAGGAATTATAACAATAGAATTTTACGGGGACGACGAATTAAAAAATATAATGTCTATTTTGAACGAAAATTAGTTATTGTTTCCCATATTCTGTTTGATGACTTGGCTTTTATTTTGTCTTTCGCGGCTCTTGTTTTTACGAATTTCAGCCAGTCCCTGTTTGGGCCTTTGCGAGATTTTTCTATTATTATTTCAACCATATCTCCGCTTTTAAGAGGAGTATCAAGAGACCCTATTTGATTGTTTATTCTGGCGCCGGCCGCCTTATCTCCGATGTCAGTGTGTATGTGATACGCGAAATCAATCGGAGTTGATTCTTCGGGCAAATCTATGACATCGCCTTTTGGAGTAAAAACAAATATTCTGTCTTGAAATACGTCTATTTTTAGAGAATCAAGAAAAGACTCGTTGTCTTTTATTTCTTTTTGCCACTTTGAAAGCTCTTGAACCCAATCAAGCTCTTTTTCGAATTTAATTGATCCTTTTTCATCATAAAGCCAATGAGCCGCGATTCCGAATTCCGCTTCTTGGTGCATTTCCAAACTCTTAATTTGTATTTCTATGGTTTTTCCGTTTTCGCAAAATAATGTTGTGTGAATGGATCTGTATCCGTTCGGCTTTGGTTGCGCGATATAGTCTTTGAATCTGTTTGGCATTGGTTTCCATTTCCCATGAATAATTCCAAGCACTTTGTAGCAATCTGACATTTCCGGAACTATAACTCTCAACGCGAGTATGTCGTGTATTCTTTGCAGTTCGTTGTTGTGTTTTTGCAATTTTTGATACAAACTCCATAAATCCTTTGTTCTTCCGGAAATTTCAATGGCTTTTATTTTTTCTTTTTCAATCATTTGCTGTATTTCTTTTTTCATTTTTTTGAGCATCGCGTCTCTTTCGCTGTAATTTTTTTCAACTGCTTCTTTTATGGAAGCGTATTCTTTTGGATAAATATATTTGAAAGATAAATCTTCAAGCTTGCCTTTGAGTTGCCATATTCCGAGCCTGCTCGCTATTGGCGCGTATATCTCAAGAGTTTCGCGCGCTATTCTTTCTCTTTTTTTTGGAGGCAGTGCTTCCAAAGTTTTAAGATTGTGCAGCCTGTCAGCGAATTTTATAAAAATTACCCGTATGTCCGATGCCATCGCGACGAACATTTTGCGAAGATTTTCTATGTATCTTTCTATTCCTCTGTATTTGAGTTTTCCGAGTTTTGTTATTCCTTCAACAAGATTCGCAACGTCTTTGCCGAAATTTTTTTCAATATCAAAAAGCGTTTTTTGTGTGTCCTCCGGAACATCGTGCAATAGCCCGGCTATTATTGTGTCTTGGTCAAGGTGGTATTTTGCTAGAGTTTCGGCTGTTGAGATGGTGTGGCTTATGTATGGGTCTCCATTGAGCCTTTTTTGGCCTTTGTGGGCTTCTTGCGCGAAATCATACGCAAGACGGACAAGTTCCTCGTCCACTTTGAGTTTTTCTTGATTTATTGTTTTTAACAAATCGTTTATTGTTTTCATGTCTGATTTCAGAGTAGTAAAATAACGCTTGCTTTGTCAATGCGTTAAAATTTTTTTACATATTTTTAAAATTTATCCAGTAAAATTTTCAAGTATTAAAAAATCCGGATTTCTCCGGATTTTTTTTACTTTGCAAAATCACAATCTTTACTAGAACATTTGAATCCTCCGTCTTTGGCGTGAACAAGTAGAGATGAACACTTTGGGCATTTTTCATTTACTGGTTTTGCAAAGAAAGATGTTTCGCATTTTGGATATTGGTTGCAGGCGTAAAAAGTTTTTCCTCTTTTTGATCTTTTTTCTACTATTTCTCCTTTTTTGCAAGAAGGACAGGGGACTCCGGTGCCTTTTTCTATTTTTTTGATTCCTCTACAATCCGGATATTTTGAGCATCCTAAAAATTTTCCGAATCTTCCGTGTTTTATTTGCATCGGAGCTCCGCACTTGTCGCATACTTCATCGGTTGTTTCCGCTTTTTCGGGTTCTCCGTTTTCTCCGAGCGGTTTTGTGTTTTTGCATTCAGGATATCCGGAGCAAGCGAAAAATCTTCCGAATCTTCCGGTTTTTATTATCATCGGAGCTCCGCACTTGTCGCATACTTCGTCTGTTTTTTCTTCTGTTAAGTCTTTTTTTGAAAGAGACTCTGTTTTTTCGGCAAGATTTTTTTTGAAAGGATGATAAAAATCAGAAATTAATTTTTCCCAATCAAGCTTTCCTTCTGCTATTTCATCAAGCTCTTCTTCCATTTTTGCCGTGAATTTGTAGTCCGTGATATTTGGAAAATGTTCAACAAGTATGTCGTTCACCAAAAACGCCATATCAAGCGGCTTTAGCCTTCTTCCTTCTATTCTTTCTATATAGCCCCTTTCTATTATCGTGCTTATGGTCGGCGCGTAAGTTGACGGTCTTCCGATTTCAAATTCTTCAAGCGCCTTCACGAGGGATGCGTCGCTGTATCTTGCAGGAGGCTCTGTGAAGTGTTGGTTCGGTTTTATTCTTTCCGCTTCCACTTTTTCTCCTTTGGAAAGATTTGGGAGGATATTTTCTTTAAGACCTGATTTGTATATTTTTAAAAATCCGTCAAATTTGATTGTTTGTCCTGTTGACCTGAAGGAATACAGTGCGTCTGTTTTGGTTTCTATGTCAACGCAAACAGTATCAGCTATCGCGTCCGGCATTTGGCTTGATATCGCTCTTTTCCATATCAAATCATAAAGTTTATATTGGTTTTTTTCAAAACCGGTTTTCAGTTTTTCCGGAGTTTCAAAAGCCGATGTTGGCCTTATTGCCTCGTGCGCTTCTTGAGCTCTTTTCGCTTTAAGTTTGAAAAATCTCGGCTTTTGCAATGAATAATTTTTCCCAAGATTTTTTTCAAGATAATTTTTGGCCTCTGCTGTGAATTTCGCTGAAAGGTTCAGCGAATCGGTTCTCATGTATGTTATATAACCCATTTCGTAGAGTTGTTGCGCGAGTCGCATGGTTTGTTTAGCCGAAAACCCAAGTTTGCTGTTCGCGTCTTGTTGCATGGTTGATGTCGTGAACGGCGGGTGAGGGCTTTTTTTCGCTTCCTTTTTTTCTATTGATCCGATTTTGTATTCCGCGTTTTCAAGGTCGCAAAGAAGATCGTTCGCGTGCTTTTGATCTTGTATTTCAAACTTATCAAGGCTTTGTCCGTTTATGGCGCGCAATTTAGCTTCAAAAAAGCCTTCCGGAAGATTTTTTACTTCTTCGTCTTTTAGTATCGCGCTCGGAAGATTGTTTTTTTTGAATATGGCGTCAATTGTCCAATATTCTTTTGGTTCAAATTGTTGTATTTCTCTTTCTCTTTCAACTATCAGCCTTACCGCAACCGATTGGACTCTTCCGGCGGAAAGACCTTTGGCGACTTTTTTCCACAAAAACGGAGACAGCTCGTATCCGACAAGCCTGTCCAAGATTCTTCGCGCTTGTTGGGCGTTGACCATATCCATGTCTATGTCTCTGGGGTTTTCTATTGATTCCAAAATCGCGTCTTTTGTTATTTCGTGGAATGTTATTCTTTTGATTTGATTTTTTTTGGGTTTTAAAATTTCGCAAAGATGCCAAGATATGGCTTCTCCTTCTCTGTCCTCGTCTGTCGCGAAATATATGGTGTCGGATTTTTTCGCTGTCTTTTTAAGATCGTCAACGGTTTTTTTCTTGTCAGATCCTTCCACAACATAAGTCGGCGTAAAGTGATCGTTTACGTCTATTCCTATTTCTTTTTGCGGCAAATCTCTAATGTGCCCGAATGAAGATTTTATTGAATAATTTTTACCAAGGAATTTTGAGATTGTTTTCGCTTTGGTCGGGGATTCCACTATTACCAAGTTTTGCATAAATGTTTTTTGATAATCGTTTTAAATATCGCTTTTTCTTATAATGTTTCTTTTTTCAAGTATTTTTTCTTCTTTTATCCAATTTTTTCTTAAACCTCCGGTAAGATACAAAGATCCTGTTATAATAAGAGCGTCTTCGCGTTTTAATTTTTTAAGTGTTTGAGAAAGCGCTTTTTGGGAATTTTTTTCAAATGACTTTGCTTTGAAAGATTTGGCAAATGATTTCAATTTGCTTATTTTGAAAGATTTTCTGGCTTGAGTTTCAAATTCCGTGAATACAACTTCATCCGTTTTTGGCAAAATAATTTTTAGCATTTTTTCCGCGTCTTTATTTTCGCTAGCGGAAAAGATAGTATATAGTTTACCATATGTCAAACTTTTAAGGTTGTGGACAACGCTTCTCATTTTGTCCGGATTGTGCGCTCCATCCAAAATTATTAACGGATTTTTTTGGATTATTTCAAATCTGCATGGCGGAAGTTCGGTTTGTTTTATTCCTTTTTCTATTATATTTTCCGCAATGCCTATGTGGCTTGCTATCGCGCCGGCGAGAGCTTTGTTTTTTTCTTGGAATTTTTCATCGCATTTAACAAAATTGAATTTTGTGTTTTTGCTTTGACATATTTTTTTAAAAATTTCCAAAAGCACAGGTCTTTGTTCCGTGGTGAAAAAATAAGAGTTCGGTTTTATTATGCCTGCTTTTTCTTTGGCTATTTTAGGCAGAGTTTTGCCAAGTATGGCGGTGTGATCAAGCCCTATTGAAGTGGTCGCGCTTATTGATTTTTCTATTATATTGGTCGCGTCGTATCTTCCTCCGCACCCGACCTCAAGCACCACCCATTCGCGCTTTGTTTTTTTGAAGTAGAGGAGCGCCATTGCCAAAAATATTTCAAAATAACTCGGCCTGCCGTGCTTTGACTCTTTTTCCATTTTTTTGATTTGTGGTTTTATCTCGTTTAAGATTTCTGCGAATTCGTCCGGGCTTATGAGCTTGTCTTGTGATTTTATTTTTTCTATGGACGTTGAGCAATAAGGAGAAGTGAAAGATCCGACTTTTAAGCCGGATTCTTTGAGAATATTATGAACATATTCAACTGTTGAGCCTTTTCCTGATGTTCCGGATATGTGTATGAATTTGAATCCTTGATGTATATTGCCGAGTCTTTGGCATAATTCCAAAGGCCGAGCCAAAAACTGGCCCGGATTTTTTTTGCTTCCGGCTTTCATGTATTTTTGGTCTCTCGGTGTATTGGCGAGGTCTTCTAGATATTTTACGGCTGAATGATATTTTTTGAATTTCATGTTTTTGCGCGCTTTATTTGGCTATCTGTTTTATTTGTCTTTGTCCGTTGCGTCTTGTGTCGGTTTTTTCAGCCACCAAACAAGGCCATAGACAAAAGGCGTATCGCAAAGCGCGAAAATTATTTTGAATATCCAATATGGGATTATAAGAGAGAAAACATACATCGCGTCAAATTTTTCCGTCATTTTGTAAAACGCCAAAAACATGAATATTGTAGTGTCCAAGAATTGACTTGTCATTGTGGAGAGGTTGTTGCGGAGCCATAAATATTTTCCGCCTGTTTTTCTTTTCCAAAAATTAAAAGCCCATATATCATGTGTTTGGGATATGAAAAAAGCCACGATGCTCGCCATGGTCATTCTTATTGAGCTTGAAAATATTTTTTTGAAAGCTTCGTTGTCAGCGTATCTTTCGGCCGGCGGGAGCGATATCGCAAGATAAGCGAATGCCAAAACTATTACAAGCGATATAACCGAAGAATATACAAGATTTGTCACTTTTTCTTTCCCAAAAACTTCTTCCAGCGCGTCGGTAATCAAAAATGTCACAGGATACACGAATATTCCGACCGAAACAGAAACACCGAAAAGCATGGTTATTTTGGCGCCAACAAGATTCGCCGCCACAAGGCACGCTATGAAAACAGAAGATAAAATTGAGATTTTTTGATTTGTTGATATTGTCATATCGCAATAAATTATTTTATCTTGATAAAGCGTATTTTGAAGATCCGAGATTTTTCACAATACCTTTCATCTCCATAAGTGTCAATGTTGATATTACTTCGCTCGGATTTATTTTAGTTCTTCTTATTATTTCGTCAACGCTCATGGGTTCGCCAAAAATACATTCCAAAATCGCGCCTTCTTCTTTTGTTTGCGGTATTATTTCTTTTGCCTCGGAAAACTCCATGGCTTGTTTAAGGTTCAAGCTTTCCAATATATCCGATCCTTCAACAACCAAGGTTGCGCCGGATTTTATAAGATTGTTTGTTCCTTCCGAATAAGCGCTTGTTATTGGCCCCGGCACCGCGAAAACCTCTCTGTTTTGATCCAGAGCGGATTTGGCTGTTATTAACGCGCCGGATTTTATTGCGGCTTCAACAACAACGACCCCGAGGCAAAGCCCTGAAATTATTCTGTTTCTTTGCGGAAAATTTGATTTATAAGGAGGCGTTCCAATCGGGTATTCGGAAAGCACGCATCCTCCTTGTTCTATTATTCTTTCAGCTAGAATTTTGTTTGAAGACGGGTATATGTTTTGCTTTTCTATTCCGCATCCCAACACTGCTATTGTTTTTGTTTTTTCTTCAACGCATTTTCTGTGAGCTATTTCGTCTATGCCGAGCGCGAGGCCGGATACTATTGTTATGCCTGTTTTTGAAAGTTCCAGAGTTATTTTTTCAGTCGCGATTTTGCCGTAAGTCGTGTGTTTTCTTGACCCGACCACCGCGATAAGGAATTCGCTTTCTGCTGGCAAGAGCCCTCTTGAAAACAAAACAGCCGGAGGGTCGTATATTTGTTTTAAAAGGGAAGGGTATTGGTTGTCTTCTTGCGTTGTTATTTTTATTCCTTCTTGCTCGTGTTTTTCCATTTCAAGGTCAAGGTCTGTTTCTGACCTTGTTCTTATGAATTCAGCCACGCATTTTTCTCCGAAATTCAATTCTTCCAATGCTGTGATAGGGGCTTTGTAAGCCTCTTCCGCGCTTTTGAAAAATTTGAGCAATTTATTGAATTTTATTGGGCCAATGCTTGGAATTTTAGCTAATCCAAGCCAATATTTTTTATTTTGGGTTGACATTTTTAGCAGATATGGTATAATATATATAGTTTTTTCACTATTCATCCTCCAAAAAAGGAGCCCGAGATGGACTTCCAACATCGGCGTGACCCGCGGAAAACCGCGGCCCGTTTGGTCCTGCGTCACATCGTGGCGCATGACCTCGGTGTCCGCGCCAGGTTCGAAGTTATGAACCTCACCGAGTTTTCTTCCTGGCTCCGAGGGAAGTCCTTCGGGGTCATCCTCAGCGCGATCGTGGCGCTGAGGAGTGGTCGTCGCAGTCACTCGCTTTTTCAGGAGTGGCTCAGGCAGAGGCAGGGGCAGGGGAAGCCCCGCCTCGAGGGTTGGGTCCCGGACGAGTGGTCCGAGGACCCGGATGAGGCATTCGAAGCTCTGCTTCGGATGCCCACCCCGCAGGAAGTGACTCCTCGCGATCGCCGCGAGGAGAACGCAGTCCAGCTCAGCCTGTTCTGAAAAGAACAGGCGAAAGGAGGGGGATTGAGATGTAGAAAATCGTTCCACACAAAGGCATCCACCAAGATCGGTCGGGTGCCTTTTCATTTTGGTTTTTTAAAAGTTCATATTGGCCAAAGATTAAAAATCAATCGCGGAGTTTTTTAACGCATTGTTCAAGTTTTTTCATCCAATCCGTTCCCAAGTCTTTTTTAAGTATTTTAATCGCCTCTTGGGAGTATTCCCATTTGTCGCTTGTTTCAAGCAGTCTTGCGAAAATTTTTGGATCTATCGGATTTTCGGTTTTGAGCATTATTGTTTGCTCCTGCGACGATATTGACGCGAAAGCCGTGTCTATTGATGATATTCCGGCTTTTCTTCCGAGTATTTTAAGCTTGAGTACATAAAAAAGATTTTCAACAACCAAAGGTATGGCGCCTTGTTTTTGTATTTCAACTTTCGCGTTTTCCAAGTCATCTTCATCGTCTACAAGAGCGAGCTTGTGATACAGCTCTATTCTTTTTTGTTTGTCAGGCTCAAAAGATTGCGGAATGCGAGATTCTATAGGCAAGTCAACTGTTATATCCGAAAGCATAAGCGACGGAGTCCCTGATTTTATTTCTTCCACCGCGTTGTTTAAGAGCCTCAAATACAATCCAAGCCCTATTGATTTTACGTGTCCGTGCTGGGCTTTGCCAAGAACGTTTCCGACTCCTCTTATTTCCATGTCCGCCTGAGCCAAGTCAAATCCGCTGCCGAGTTCGCTGGCGCATTCAAGCGCGTTTAACCTTTTTTCAGCTTCTCCTGTAAGCTTTTGTCTTCGGAAAAAGAAATAAGAATACGCTTGGCGAGAGCCTCTTCCTATTCTTCCTCTTATTTGGTAAAGCTGAGCCAGCCCGAAGCTTACGGCGTTATCAACTATCAGAGTGTTGACATTAGGAAGATCAAGCCCGTTTTCTATTATTGTTGAGCATACGAGAAGATCTATTTTTCTTTTGTCAAAATCATGCATAATGCGCGCCATTTGGTTTTCGGGCATTTGTCCGTGCAACATATCTATTCTTATTTTTGGCAAATATTCTTTGAGTTCTTGCATTTTCGCGTGCATTGTTTCAACTTTGTTGTAAAGGTAATAAACTTGCCCTCTTCTTTTTATTTCTTCTTGTATCGCGCTTGCGACGTGTTTTTGATTATAAGGCTCTATTATTGTATGAATGGCTTTTCTGCCTCCGGGAGGAGTTGTAATGTTTGAAATCGGTCTTACTCCGGATATTGCAAGATGCAGGGTTCTTGGAATCGGCGTCGCTGTGAGAGTAAGGACGTGCGCCTCGGCTCTTATCTTTTTAAGTTTTTCTTTGTGGCTAACTCCGAATTTTTGTTCTTCGTCTATTATTATGAGACCGAGATTTTTGAATTTGATGTCATCGCTCAAAATCCTGTGAGTTCCTATGACTATGTCCACTTTGCCTTGTTCTATCTTTTTTATTGTTTCTTTTTGGGCTTCTTTTGTCTCAAACCTTGAGAGAGATTTTATGTTTATTGGAAAATCTTTAAGTCTTTCGGTGAAAGTGTCTATGTGTTGTTGGGCCAAGATTGTGGTTGGGGAGAGGACAGCCACTTGGAATCCTTCAAGAGCGGCTTTTGCCGCGGCGCGTATCGCGACTTCGGTCTTCCCGAACCCCACGTCTCCGCAAACCAGCCTGTCCATTGGAACGCTTTTTGACAAGTCGTCATAAATCGTTTCTATGACTTTTTTTTGATCCTCTGTTTCTTTGTATGGAAAAGTTTCCTCAAGTTTTTTTTCTATTTTTTTATCTCTCGGTATGGCTGTCGCGTCAGAGAGGTGCCTTTTCGCTTGCGTGTTTAAAAGTTCGCGAGCGTGTCTTAGCGTGTCTATGCTCGCGCGGCTCAAAGATTTTCCCCATCCTCCGTTTGACAGCCTGTTAAGCTGAGGATTTGGGTCTCCTATGTATTTTTCCATTTTTTCCGCGCTTGTCACCGGCAAAAAAAGAACATCTTGTTGCGCGTAGCAAAGTTTGAAATATTCTCTTGTTATTTTGCCCACGGCTTGTTCCACTATGCCGTCGAATTTTGCTATTCCGTGATCTATATGAACCACAAAATCTCCTTTTGAAAGATTTTTTATAAAGCTCGGGAGTTTGTGTTTTAAATCTTTGGCTTCGTTTTCCAAGACTTCTTTTGTAAACTTTTGGATTTCTGTTTGGCCAAAACCAATAGCAAAATCATAATTGGAAGGGAAAGGTTCCATTTGCAAAAATTTGGCTTTGTAAGAATATTCTTTTATTGTTGATTTTTTTTCCGCGAAATCAAAATTATTCGGTATTATTTTTTGTTCTTTTTCGTTTGTTAAAATTTTGCCGTCTTTTATTGAAAAAGTTTTTATTGATTCTATTTTGTCATCGTCAAAATCTATTCTTATTGGATTTTTTTTATCGCAAGCGAAAACATCTATCACGCTGCCTCTTTTTGCCATGGCGCCTTTTTCGTAAACGCTTCTTTCTGTTTTATATCCGATGGAAGATATTTTTTCAAAAAGTTTTTCTATGGAAATTTTTTGCCCTGTTTTTACGGAGATGGTCGCTTTTTCAAATTCTTCTTTTGTCGGAATTTTTTCGCAAGATTCTTCTTTGGTCAATATAATTATTTTATTTTCTTCGTTTAAAATCGCGCTCGCGGTTTTGCAAGATAGCCCTTGGTTTAGAGGTGTTTCCCAATGCTTTAAAGATTTTATAAGATTCAATTTGGCGAACTCGTCTTTTGGAAAAACAAAAATAGGCGCGTCTTTGATTGTTTTGGCGACCATTATTTTTGAAAGCAAAAACCCTTGCGTTATGGGATTTGAAGGAGTTTTTATGGTGATTTCTTGCTTTGAGTTTAGTTTTAATCCAATATCTTCAACTGCCCCAAAAATATCGTGGGCAGAATTTTTCTGATCCATAAATTGCTGAATTGCTGATTTTTCGTTTTTATGTTAGCGCGTTTTATATTTGTTGACAAGTGTTTGGGGGTCGTGTTAAGATGGATTTTCCCATAGCCGTTTTTTAACTTACGCGTGATTGCCGGCCATCTGCCCGCAGTTTGTTGGGCGTTCTAAGTACCCCTCCTAACTTACGCGCTTGACACCAAGTCAGGATTGCCGCGCGTGTCGCGTCTATTCTGCGCTGCGAGCAGGTGGTCGGCAATCACAAATTGGAAAATCAAACAAAGTTTTTTGTTTTAATTTCTCCTTTTATCCACAAACAAACTATCTTTGGAATCAAATCCAGAGATTTTTTTATTTTATCTTCCGCTTTTTTGGTCGGTTTTTTTAAAACGAATTTTTCAGCCGGTTCTTTTTGTTTGCCGGCTTTGTCTTCTGCTATTCCTATTTTAAGTCTTGATATTTGATCCGTTTTAAGGCTTTGTATTATTGATTCCATTCCTTTGTGTCCGCCACTTCTGCCTTTTTCTTTTAATCTCATTGTCCCTGCAATCAAATCCAAATCGTCATATATTACCAAAACGTCGTTTGTTTTTATTTTCTTTTTTGCTAAAATTTTTCGCGCGCTTTGACCGGATTCGTTCATGAATGTTTGCGGTTTCAAAAGAATGATTTTTTCGTCTTCAATTTTGATTTCCAAAATTTCGGATTTTGAATCTTTGTCTTTTTCAAACTTTTGTTTTTGACACAATCTATCGAGCGCCCAAAACCCGGCGTTGTGTCTTGTTTTTTCGTATTTTTCGCCCGGATTTCCCAGGCCTATTATCAGTTTCATGTTTTTCAGCTTGTTTTAAAAGTTTTAAATTGTTTTTTTCTTCCTCTTGTTCCGCGAATAATTTTTTTGCCACAACAAGTATTTGTTTTGTGTTTTTGTTTTCTTTGCAAGACGTGAACAAGATAGGGGATTTTGAAAGATTTGGGAAGTTGAATTTTATGTTTTTTAAAAATCTGTCTCCTGATTTTTCGTCTTTTTCTTTAACAAGATCCCACTTGTTCGCTATTATCATGAATTTTTTATTGGCGAGAGAAATCTCTCTTCCAAGCCTTTTTTCTTGAGAGGTCGCTTCTTCGGACGAGTCCAAAACCAAGGCGACTATGTCGCACGTCCTCATCGCCATTTTTGATTTTTCAATGCTCATTTTTTCCACTTCTTCCCCTTCTCTTGTTTTTCTTCTTATTCCTGCCGTGTCTGTTATTTTGTATGTCGTGTCGCCGGATTTTACTAAAACGCTTTGAGAGTCTCTTGTTGTGTGGGGCTCGCTTCCCGTAATCATTCTTTCTTCTCCGAAAATTGAATTTAAGATTGACGATTTTCCGGTGTTGGGTTTGCCTATCAAAGCTATGGAAATTTGAATTTTTTCTTCATCTTCTTCTTTTTTTGGAAAAACTTCAACCACAGCGTCCAAGAGATCTCCGACTCCGGATCCGTTTATTGAAGAAACTTTGCACAACTCAATTCCAAAATTTTTAAAAACTTCCGCGGCGTCTCTTAATTTTTTGTTATCGCATTTATTGGCTACAATGATTATTTTTTTACCCAATTTTCTTGTTTTTGATATTATTTTTTTGTCTTCCGGCATGATGCCGATTTTGGCGTCCAAAACCAATAATATCAGATCAGCTTTTTTTATCGCTTTTTCGGCCTGCGTAATTATCTCTTTTTTGTATTTGTCTTTTTTATCTGGATCAAGCCCGCCTGTGTCAATCAATGTGAAAGATTTTCCTCTCCATGAAACTTGTCCTTCAAGATAATCTCTTGTTGTTCCTGATTTTGGCAAAACCAAAGATTGTCTCTTTTCAAGTATTTTATTGAATAAAGTTGATTTTCCCACATTGCTTCTTCCTGCTATTGTCACCAATGGTTTGTTCATACATTATCCTCTCCTAATATTATAAGTAAATCAGCGTCAGGTTTTTCTATTGATTCTGGAATTATGGTGGATATATTGGCGCCAAGGGCTTTTATGAGTTGTTGCGCGTCTTTTTCTGATATGTTTTTTCCGGATAGGTTATATATAACTGTTTTTTCGTAATCCTGAGTTTTTGCGTTCGCGACTTGGGTTATTGTGTAAGAAAGAGATTTCAAGCTCGTCGCTGTCCGCGCCGCGAGTCCGTTTTTTGCGGTTCCGTTTTGCACGGCTATTCTAAGCTTTGTCTCTTTTACTTCTTTGTCTTTAGTTTTTTCTTCTTCTGAGATTTGTTCTGCTTTTGGGGTTTCTATTGACAAGTCTTTTTCATAATCATTTTCATTTTCTATTTTTTGTCCTTGTACTGATTTGTCGGTTTCGGTTTCTATCATTTCTTTGTTTTCTTGTGAATTTTCAATATTTGGATTAGAAGTCGCGAAAGAGTTTTCCGGAGTTTCTTCAACAAGCCCTTTTGCCGCGATTTGTATTTGAGAAAAATCTCCGTCTCCGGTTTGCGGTCTTAAAAGATAAGCTCCTTCTTCGTTGGTGTAGGGGACAAGAAGCCCTCCGTTTTCCGCGCTCAAAACAACTTGTTTTATGTTTCCAAGATCGCATTCTTTACCTATTTCATACAATTTCGCGAGCTCCCATAGTTGCATGTCGGTTTTCATAGACTGGCTCACGACTTCGGCTATGGAAAGCAATTTGTTCGGATTCAAAAGAGTTGATAATGACAATATTTTTTGCTGAAAAGCTTTTATTAAAAGCTGTTGTCTTCTTGCTCTGGCAAAATCACTTCCTTCTCCGTTTGTGCCATGTCTTGATCTTGCGTATTCAAGTGCTTTTTCCCCGTTAAATTTATTTTTTCCTTGTTCAAAGTTTATTGTTTTATATCCGTAATTATTGTCAGGATATTTGTAATCCGAAAAAGCAACAGGAACATCTACCTCAACTCCTCCAACAGCGTCTATTATTCTTTTGAATCCGTCAAAATCAACTTTAAAATAATAATGTATTTGAAGACCTGTTATATTTTCTACGGCTCCTCTTGCAAGCTCGGCTCCGGATGATTCGTCTCTATTTGGGTCCATTTTTATTCCAAAAGCGTTGGCTGAGTTTATCTTTTGCCATCCCACTCCTTCTATCGGCGCCACAAGGTCTCTTGGTATGGACATTATTCCTATTTTTTTCAGTTTTGTGTCTATACTGGCGACCATTATCGTGTCCGTGAGCTGGCCTCCTTCATGATTGTCTCCTCCTATTCCAAGAAGCATTATGTTTATTCTTCCGTTTTCTTCTCCGTTTATTGTTTTTGAGTCAGATGACACAAGAAATTTTATTTGCTCAAAAAGAGACGCATTGCCGAATTGTTCAGCCACGTTTCCTCCTGATAGAACTGCTTTTGTGGTAAAAACTATTCCAAAAATAACCACAAAAACAAAAATAGAAGGAATCAGTTTTTTGAATCCTTTTTTTGCTCTTTGAGGCTCTTCCTCTGATAAAAAATCTATTTGTTTGACGTTTTCCATGAAATGACGAATTTATATCGATATTATACAAGATTTTATTTTTTTGGTAAACTTTTTTGACATTTGTTTTTTGTGGTTTTGTTTTTAAAAACCAAGCTTTGACTTTGATCTTTTTTATGGTAATTTTATTTTGATTGGCGCACGCCACAAACTCCGCGCCAAAGAATAACACATTTTCAGTTTTTTAACCATAGTTTTAATTTTTAAATTTTAGGTCGCTTAGCTCAGCTGGTTAGAGCGCTTGATTCACATTCAAGAGGTCACTGGTTCGATTCCAGTAGCGACCACCAGTTTTTTTAGGAAAGCGGGTTGCTGTATAGGCATATTTGTTTGTTTTTTTAACGTGTTTATAGAAAGGCAGAATTTTCTAACAAAATTAAGCGCAAGGCTTTTTGTTGACATTATGTTGCAAATTCTGTGTTTTTTGTTATAATCACTTCGTTTATGGAAGATGAATACAAATTAACTGATATAAGCAATATTGACGAACAAGACCCGGACTCGGAAGAGGGAGGGGTTTTGTCTTTTGTTTTGGAGCTTGTAAAGATAACTTTGATCTCGCTTGCCATAATAATTCCGGTCAGATATTTTTTGATAAAGCCGTTTTATGTCAATGGCGCGTCAATGGAGCCTAATTATCATAATCACGAATATTTGATAATAGATGAAATAAGCTACAGGCTCAACCCTCCAAAAAGGGGGGAGGTGGTTGTTTTTAAGTATCCGGAAAACCCAAAAGAGTTTTTTATAAAAAGGATAATCGGACTTCCGGGAGAAAGGGTCGTCATAACAGGTGGAGATGTGTTTATATACAATTCAAAAAATCTTAACGGAATAAAAATACAAGAGCCTTATTTGGAAAAAGATCTAAAAACAGCCGGCAATATTGACACTGTTTTGGATGAAGACGAATATTTTGTTTTGGGAGACAACAGAAACTCAAGCCTTGATTCAAGAAGATTCGGAGCGCTTAAAAAAAATGAAATAATAGGCAAGACTTGGATAAGGGTTTTGCCGGTTGACAAAATGGGAATATTAAACAATTATACTTTTGATTTTTAA
>Ga0172370_10003319_pt1 | contig 22410 bp, 22 predicted proteins | sample LakKiv5m_FD_114538 | JGI IMG/M metagenome (GOLD analysis project Ga0172370, IMG submission 114538) | Freshwater microbial communities from Kabuno Bay, South-Kivu, Congo - kab_022012_11.5m | ecosystem: Environmental > Aquatic > Freshwater > Lake | place: Democratic Republic of the Congo...
GTACACCTTCAATACGAAGGACATTGCCACGCTGAGGAATCAGACGGAGGTTGCCAAGTCGGCTCTGGATCTGATCCGTGTGGTACCGAACCCGTATTATGGTAACTCGGCCTATGAACTGAGTCAGCTTGACAACTGGGTGAAGATCACCAACCTGCCGAAAGTCTGTACGATTTCGATCTATGCCCTGAACGGCAATCTGATCCGTCGGTTTACGAAAGATAATGTTAGGACCTTTGTTGACTGGGATTTGAAGAACCAATATGGTATTCCCATCGCATCGGGTGCCTACATTGTGTATGTTGATGCTCCGGGTATCGGTCACAAGGTGGTCAAGTTCTTTGGTTCAATACGCCCGCAGGATTTGAATAGTCTCTAAATTTGGGTAAAAACCGGAAATCATGGCATCCATATTCACCCGAATTGTCAATGGAGAGATCCCTTGCTATAAAATTGCAGAGGACGACCAGTTTCTTGCATTCCTCGATATTAATCCGCTGGCCCAAGGGCATACCCTGGTAATTCCCAAGCGTGAGGAGGATTATATCTTCAACCTGGGGGATGAGGAGCTTGCCGGATTAGTTGTTTTCGCGAAAAGGGTGGCAAGGGCGGTTGAAAAGGTAGTGCCTTGCACCAGGATCGGGTTAGCGGTGCTGGGACTTGAAGTTCCGCATACCCATATTCATCTGGTTCCGATCAAGGGGATTTATGACATTGATTTCAGCAGGCCTAAACTGAAATTCTCGCAGGAAGAGTTTAACGAAACAGCAGAAAAGATCCGGGCAGCCCTTTAGCGGATCCTGTCCGGATTTTTTCTGATAAATTCCGCCCAAGATTTGACGGCCGGAGCACTAACCGGCCGCGACATCTGATAAAAGTGACAGAGGGCAACGGCCACACCGTCCGTGGCATCCAGGTAATCGGGTGTCTCCCTGAATCCCAGAATAGTCTGAACCATGGTTGCCACCTGTTCCTTGGAGGCATTTCCATTTCCTGTGATCGACTGTTTTACTTTTCTTGGGGCATATTCAAACACAGGTATCCCCCGGTTAAGAGCCGGGGCGAGGGCGACACCCTGGGCTCTTCCCAATTTAAGCATTGATTGAACATTTTTGCCGAAGAACGGCGCTTCAATAGCCACCTGCCCGGGCTGGAACTCCTCGATCAGACTATTGATCCTTTCATAGATTTTGCCCAACCGCATCAGCGGATCAGAGTATTTCTGGAGACGAAGGGCTCCCATCGTGACCAATCCCGGTTTGTGATCAACTGTCTGGATCAATCCGTATCCCAGTATGATCGTGCCGGGATCAATCCCCAGGATTATTTGGTCAGATGGCTGTTTGACTTCCATTTTTCTTTGTCAGTTGCTGGAGCAGAATTCCGCTGATCAGGAATGCAAGGCCTGCGGGAGTGGTCCAGTAGATTCGCTCACCAAGGATCAAATGTATCAGGAAAAGGGCTAAAAAAGGCGAAATAAAGACGAGATTACTGATGGCTGCATTGCTCTTTGAGTTCTCAAGCGCTATCAGCCAGCAGACAAATGCAATGGCCATTTCTGTAAGGCCAACGTATACAGCAGGGATCAGATGGACCGTGAAGTCCGGAAATCCGGGGCCAGCCAGGAGAAAGATCAGGGTAAAAATTGATCCGAAAAAGAAATTGAGCGTCAGCTTGATAATTTCAGGCCTTTTATCCCTCACATTAATGATCCAGAAGGATGCCCAGATCACCGAACTTCCTATTGCCAGGAGGATTCCAAATGGTTCATTGACTGGTGTTTGAAATGGGTTCTGGCCTTGGGAACTGATGACCAGCACTCCGGAAAAGCTTATCAGTATGGCGGCCAGATCGACCCACCTCAGTTTTTGTTTCAGAAATGGAACAGAAAGCAGGACCAGCATCACCGGCCAGGTGTAATTGAGAGGCTGGGCGATCTGAGCAGGCAGAAGGCTATAGGCCTTCAGGAGGACCATGTAAAAAAGGAACGGATTCAGAAATCCGTTCAATGCCGAACGAAGGAAGTCGGCCGGCTTTTGCCGGAAAAGTTCCCGGGTTCTTTTACGAAATGCGACAAAAAGCAATAGGGTGATCCATGCAATAGTGGAGGCTATAAACAGGAGCTGGATAAAGTCCATTCCCTTGAGGGCCAGCTTAAATGCAGTGCCGGCGGTTGACCACAGAAGGATGGCTGTCAGGGCGAATCCATATACTGAGCGCTGCCTCATTTCTGCCGGATAGATTTTAGATTCCGAAGTCTGTCCCGGGCATCCAGGAAATAAAAACTATTCGGAAAATCCCGGATGAATTCTTCTAACAGCTTTGTTGCCCGGGTTTCATCCTTCAAAGAGTCCTGATATACGCAGGCCAGTTCGTATAGGGCTTTATGCCCCCAATATTCATAGCGGTATTTGTCAAGTAGCTGATTCAAAGATTCAATTTCCTTGTCAGTTTGTTTGGTTGCTTTATAGATTTCCACCTTTCGGTACAGGATATCATCATTATCAGGTGCATCAGGTTTGTTAACTGCCAGGAGGGAATCCGCTTTGCGAATGGCATCAGCATATTTTTCCCTGACGAGAAGGTAGTCAATATCGGCCAAGCTGATAAGGCTGGTTTGGAGGGAGTCGTTTTCAACCAGGTTTTCCCTTATCAGGAGGGAGAGTTCGAATGCATCGTTGGCCACAGGTTTTGAAGTTGAACCTTTTAGTACATCCAGTTGGGCCATTGCCATTTTAAATTCCCCCGTGAACCAGGAAAGTCGTGCCCTTCTCAGCCGGGCTTCGGATCCTGATGGATTATCCGGGTTTTCCATATCAACCATTGCATAGATGAATGAGGCCTCCCATGGATCGCCTGAGGCAAGGAGGATATCACCCTTAAGCAGGAGACAATCGGTGCGGAAAGCAGGATAATTCCCGGGCATAGCCAGGGCATCCCCGAGGATTGCCAGGGCATTGACCGGGTTATTCAGCTCTTGTGCATTGATCCTGGCGAGCTCCAGATAGAGGGACGAGGATTCAGCAGTCTTACCGAATTCCGCCATGGTCTTTTTAAACTCTTCGGCCAATTCCTCCCAGTTATTTAAGTTTGAAGGGGTGTTCCGCAGATGTTCGGCACGGATCAGGAGGTATTCGATTCTTGCGGTCCGGTAAGGGGTTGTCCCGGTATTGATTCTGATTCCGCCGGTTGGGGCATTCTCCGAAGGACCCTTTTGGATCAGGTACAGATAGGCGGCTAAAGCAGAATCATAATCGCCTGCTTCGGCGGCAATCCGGGCGATCTGGATTACCTTATCTCCGCCAGTGCGTGTTCTGCGGTCCATGGCAATCGTTTGTTCGACTGCTTCTCCAAATTTTTTCTCCAGTGTGAGGACCCAAACCAGGAGGTCATAATAGACCTGCACGCCCGGAAGCTGCTGGATTTCTGCCAAAGTCTTCTCCCGGGTTATTTCGAGCAGGGTCTGGTCTACATCATATGAAAGAGCCTGTTGCAAAAGTGCCTCCACCGAGGGAAGGTATTGAGGTTCCTGTAATAGGTAAGCCAAATATTCATCAACCATGGCCGTGAATTTTCTCTGGGCAAAATAGACATTGGCCATTTCCATTCTGAACGCATTGGGGTCCCCTATAATCTGCCGGCCAAGCTCGTATACCGACTCGGCATAATAGGGCTTAACATAACTTGAATAGGTGTTGCCCAAGGTCAGGATTCCGGCTGCACTTTGAGGGAACTCTTTCAGGGGTTCCTGATAGCATTCTTCTGCTTTTTTCAGATCCCCCGAGCTTTCATACACAAATCCGAGGTCGATATAGAGTGTAATATCTCTGGTGTTACGTATTGCCTTTCGGATAGCCTTGATGGCGGTGTCATAATCTGACTGTTCGATCAGGCAATTAACATAATAGTTCAGGTAGGTTTTAATATGGTTTTCCTCATACATTCTGAGGAAGAGCGGGGCTGCCTTGTCATATTCCCTGTTGCTGTAATATTCCCAAACCAGACGGCCGGTTGCATCCTGAGCGCTCACCTTCATAAGGGAGATCACCAGCAGCAGGACCGTCAGGAGGCGCTTCATAGGCGGATCCTGTCGAAACCGGTGTAAGGCCTGAGCACTTCCGGGATAAGGATCTCATTGCCTGACTGGTTGTTTTCGAGCAGGCCGGCCATGATTCTGGGAAGGGCAAGGGCGCTGCCGTTCAGGGTATGAGCCAGGTAGGTTTTCTTATCATTTTTATCCCTGAAACGAAGCTTGAGCCTGTTGGCCTGGAAGGATTCGAAATTGGAAACAGAGGAAACCTCCAGCCAGCGTCCCTGGCCAGCTGCGAAGACCTCAAAATCGTACGTCATGGCACTGGTAAAGCTCATGTCACCACCGCAGAGGCGGATGATCCGGTAGGGGAGTCCCAAACTTGAAACCAATGATTCAACGTAGCTTACCATCTCTTCGAGTCCGTTGTAGGAATCCTCCGGATGGCGGACCTGAACGATCTCAACCTTGTCGAACTGATGTAGTCTGTTCAATCCGCGAACATGTGCGCCCCACGATCCTGCTTCCCTTCTGAAACAGGGGGTGTAGGCCATGTACTTCAGTGGAAGTTGTTCGGCTGAGAGGATCTCGTCTCGGAAAATATTGGTCACCGGTACTTCAGCGGTAGGGATCAGGTAGAAACCATCGGGTTCGGCCCGGTACATCTGGCCCTCTTTGTCGGGCAGCTGGCCTGTTCCGTAGGCGCTGTCTTCGTTCACAACAATTGGGGGCTGCACCTCCATATATCCGGCCTTGATTCCCTGATCGAGGAAGAAATTGATCAGGGCTCTCTGGAGCCGGGCTGCTTCCCTTTTATATACAGGGAAACCGGCACCTGTCAGCTTAACACCCAGTTCAAAATCGATAAGGGTATTATTGGCAATGAGATCCCAATGAGGTTTTCTGGAAGGATCCGGTTCGGGTATCGTGCCACCAGAGCGGATCAGCTGGTTTTCTTCGGGGGTCTTTCCGGGAGGAACAAGAGTGTAGGGGAGATTCGGGAGCTGAACAAGCAGTTCCTGAAGTGTGGTTTCAATGGTATTATGTTCCTCTTTCAGCAGGCGGTTCTCTTCTTTGATCGATGCAGTCTGGTTTTTCGCCAGTTCTGCCTCGGAGGCTTTCCCGTCTTTATAAAGTTGTCCGATCTGTTTTGAGAGGTTATTGAGCTCGGCCAGCTGATTGTCGATCCGGGTTTGGAGAGCACGTCTCTTTTCATCCAGTTCCAGGATCTGGCCGACCAAAGTTTCGGCATTGAAGTTCTTTATCTTCAGTCGTTCAATAACAAATTCGCTTTTTTCCTGGATCAGTTTGAGAGAAAGCATGGGATAAAAATTAGAGGGTATAAAAATAAGAAATCTCCTGAACTATGCCGTTGCCGGGATAATTCAGGAGACTCCTGTATGAATTGGGCAACGCTATTCTTTCGTTTCGCTTACTACCGAAACGTAGGAACGGTTGTTTCTTTTCCGTCTGAATTCTACTTTTCCATCCTCAAGGGCGAACAGGGTATGGTCTTTGCCAATTCCCACATTGTCACCCGGATGATGCTGGGTTCCACGCTGACGAACGAGGATGTTGCCAGCTTTGGCAACCTGTCCGCCAAAAATTTTAATTCCCAGTCTTTTGCTTTCTGATTCGCGCCCGTTACGGGAGCTACCCATACCTTTCTTATGTGCCATTGTTCGGGAGTGTTATAATTTAACCGAGAATGATGTCCTGAATCTGAATCTGACTGAAATACTGCCTGTGGCCGTTCAGTTTTTGATATCCTTTTCTGCGTTTCTTTTTGAAAACCAGAACTTTGTCGCCTTTTACATGGGAAAGTACCTTTGCTGAAACTTTGGCACCTTTCACAACCGGATTTCCGACCTGAACCTTGCCTTCGTTATCAATCAGTAAAACCTTCGCAAATTCAACGTCGGTTCCTTCCTCTGCATCCATACGGTGCACATAGACCTTCTGGTCCTTGCTTACCTTGAACTGCTGTCCGGCTATGTCAACTATTGCGTACATCACGTTTAAATTTCTAGATATCATTTGGGTCTGCAAAGGTAGAAAATAGATTCATATAATCCAAAGTCTTTGTATGTATATTTATTTGATACATTTGACGAAAAACCTGAAGGATGGCCAACCGGGTCAGATTGCGAGTGATGGGACTAACCTACAGCCAGACACAAACAGGGAGCTATGCCTTGGTTCTGGCGGAAGAATCCGGGAGGAAAAGAATACCCATAATGATCGGAGCATTTGAGGCTCAGTCTATTGCATTGCACCTTGAGGAGCTTCAGCCTCCCAGACCTTTAACACACGATCTTTTCAAGAGTTTTTCCCATGCTTTCGGGATTGAGTTAAAGGAGGTTTTCATCAATAAACTGGAAGAGGGGATTTTTTACTCGGAATTACTGTTTTCCGGAGGTGGAGAAGAGATCAGAATTGATTCCCGGACATCGGATGCGGTTGCCCTGGCGCTCAGGTTTAAATGTCCGATTTACACCACCCTGGAGATCCTGGACAAGGCAGGTATCATTCTCGAAGAGAAGGAATCTTCGGCGGGTCAGACGGAGGAGAGCGGAATTGAAGAACCTGATGAAGACTCCCTGCAGGCCAAATCGGCTGAAGAGCTTCAGGAGATGCTGGATGAAGCGGTTGCCAATGAGGATTATGAGACTGCCTCAGAGATCCGCGACGAGATGAAGAAGCGTAAAAAGAGGGGTTGAATGAAGCAATATCTTGATCTTCTTAATCATACACTAGCAAACGGGGTCAGAAAGCAGGACCGGACCGGTACCGGAACCATCAGCGTATTCGGGTACCAGATGAGGTTTAATCTCGAAGAGGGATTCCCTTTGCTAACCACCAAGAAACTGCATTTTAAGTCGATTTTGTATGAGCTGCTCTGGTTTCTCCGGGGCGAGACCAACACCCGTTACCTTACGGATCACGGGGTGAGCATCTGGAATGAATGGGCCACGGAGGAAGGAGAGCTTGGTCATATTTACGGCTACCAATGGAGATCCTGGCCCGGTTACAAGGGTGAGCATATTGACCAGATCAACAACGTAATCAAATCAATCAAGGAGAATCCTGATTCGAGAAGGCACATTGTCAGTGCCTGGAATGTGGCTGATCTGCCCAACATGAACCTGCCGCCCTGCCATATTCTGTTCCAGTTTTACGTGGCCGACGGTAAGCTCTCATGCCAGTTGTACCAGCGCAGTGCGGATATATTCCTGGGGGTGCCTTTCAACATTGCATCCTATAGTTTTCTGCTGATGATGGTTGCCAGGGAGACGGGGCTTGTACCTTTCGAGTTCATTCACACGTTGGGAGACGCCCATCTGTACCTCAATCATATTGACCAGGCAAGACTTCAGCTCAGCAGGGAACCCCGGAAGCTGCCGGTGATGAGGTTGAATCCTGATAAAAAAAGAGTTTTGGATTTCGAGTTTGAGGATTTCGAGCTGACTGAATATGATCCTCACCCTCACATTAAAGGGGAGATTTCGGTATGACGGACGAAATGAACAAGCCCATATCCATTATTGTGGCTGTTGCGCGCAATTGGGCGATCGGCGCCAATAATCAGTTATTGTGGCACATACCGGAGGATTTCAAGTGGTTTAAGAAACACACTCAGGGGCATCCTGTGATCATGGGCAGGCGTACCTGGGAGTCTTTACCGCTGAAGCCGCTGCCTGGAAGAAAGAATATTGTGATCACGGATGTTCCGGGTGACTGTTTTCCGGGAACTATCTGTGTGGGTAGCCCCGACGCAGCCATTGCCCTGATGGATGAGCAGCAGGAAAATTTTATCATCGGCGGGGGAATGGTTTATCGTCAGTTCCTGCCAAAGGCACAGAAAGTATATCTGACGGTGGTGGACCGGGATTTCGATGCAGATACCTGGTTTCCTGAAATTGCTGACAATGAGTGGGAAGAGGTGCTCAGAGAATCCCATCCTGAAGGGAATCCCGGATACACATTTCTGATATTTGAACGGAAATCCTAGCTTGCTTTCAGGCGGGTGGCAGTGATCCTGGTCATCTGCTTTTCTGCATACTCCCTGCTAATTCTTACGGCCGGCTTCTTATCGCTCGGTGTTTCGAACATCACATCGATCATGATAGCTTCGCAGATGGATCTCAGACCCCTGGCTCCCAACTTAAATTCGGTTGCCAGGTCAACAATATAATCGAGTACATCAGGATCAAAGGTGATCTTGATGTTGTCCATCTGGAAAAGCTTGATATACTGTTTTATGATTGAGTTTTTCGGTTCAGTGAGGATCTGCCTGAGGGCTTCCCGGCTGAGTGGATTGAGATGAGCGATGACCGGCAACCGTCCGACGATCTCGGGTATCATGCCGAAAGACTTAAGGTCCTGAGGGGCAACATACTGTATCAGATTGCCGCGGTCGATCTCATCGGCTTTCTTTTGGGCACCGTAACCGATCACCTTTGTATTAAGACGTTGTGCGATTTTTCTTTCGATACCGTCAAAGGCCCCTCCGGCAATAAACAGGATATTCTTGGTATCCACCGGGATCATTTTTTGTTCGGGGTGTTTTCTTCCCCCCTGCGGCGGTACGTTCACAACCGATCCTTCAAGCAGCTTGAGCAGTCCCTGCTGGACCCCCTCGCCTGAAACATCCCTGGTAATCGAGGGGTTATCGCTTTTACGGGCGATCTTGTCGATCTCGTCAATAAAAACGATCCCTCTTTCGGCGGCTTTTACGTCGTAATCGGCAACCTGGAGGAGCCTGGTGAGAAGGCTTTCGATATCTTCACCCACATACCCGGCTTCCGTCAGGACCGTAGCGTCGACAATGGTAAACGGGACATGGAGCATTCTGGCGATGGTTTTGGCCAGCAGAGTTTTACCCGTGCCGGTTTCCCCGACCAGAATGATATTGGATTTCTCGATTTCAACCTCGTTCCGGGTATCTTCCTGAGCCAGTCTTTTGTAGTGGTTGTAAACCGCCACCGACAGGATCTTTTTGGCATCTTCCTGGCCGATCACATACTGATCAAGGAATTCCTTGATTTCGATGGGAGTTTTCACTTCGATATCACCCAGGTTGAAAGCCTTTTGCGGCTTCATCTCCTCCTGGATGATCGTGTAGGCCTGCTCGATGCAGAAGTCGCAGATGTGACCGGATACTCCGGCAATCAGGAGGTTGACATCCTCTTTGGATCTTCCGCAGAAAGAGCACTTGTCTGTTGCCGGGTTAGCCATTGCCTTGTCTTATTTATTGTTGTGACGGACCATCACTTCATCGATCATGCCATATTCTTTGGCTTCATCGGCCGTCATCCAGAAATTGCGGTCGGAATCCTTCTCAATCTTTTTGAAAGGCTGATTGGTGTGAAATGCGAGAATATCGTAGAGCTCTTTTTTGAGTTTCTGGAGTTCCCTGACCTGGATCTCAATATCAGAAGCCTGACCTTGAGCACCTCCGAGCGGCTGGTGGATCATGACCCTTGAGTGTTTAAGGGCCGAGCGTTTACCTTTGGCGCCTCCTGCCAGCAGAACTGCTGCCATTGATGCAGCCATGCCGGTACAGATGGTCACCACATCGGGGTTGATATACTGCATTGTATCATAGATGCCAAGGCCCGAATGAACCATCCCGCCGGGGGAATTGAAATAGATGATGATGTCCTTTTTAGGATCCGCGGATTCAAGGAAGAGGAGCTGACCCTGAATGATATTGGCCACATCGTCGTCGATAGGGGTTCCCATGAAAATAATGCGGTCCATCATAAGTCTGGAGAACACATCCATGGAGGCCACATTCAGTTGGCGTTCCTCGATAATCGTCGGAGAAACGTAATAGTTATATAGTGACTGGTACCGTTCGAGATTCAGGCTGCTGATCCCCAGGTGACCTGTTGCGTACTTACGGAATTCATCGGAAGCTTTCATATGGAAATTTTCCTTTAAAATTAATCAGACAATTTATTAAAATCTTCAAGGCTAATCTCTTTTTCATCTACCTTAAGAAGGGTTCTGACGTGGTCAATCACCTTGTTTTCAAGGATTACGTCGGCTATCCGCTGCTTTTCATCTTCGTTTTTCAGGAGTGCATCGGCGAAGCGGAACAGTTGTTCCACCGGAGCGTCGTAGATGCCATACTGGAAATACCTCGACTGGGCAGTCCAGACGGCCTGCTCACGAATCTCCTCTTCGGTGGTGGTCAACTGGTTCACGGTAATGATATTATTCTTGATCATTCTCCATTTCAGATCGAGAGCGAACAGCGGGAATTCCTTGTCAAGTTGTTCGGGAGTCAGTTTGTCATCCTTGGAAGAGGCGAGCATCCATCTCTTGAGGAATTCTTCAGGAAGCTGAAGTTCGGTTTTTGACATCAGCTTCTCTTTTGCGTCAAGGTGGAATTTATACCTGGTCTCACGGTTGTAGCGTCTTTCGATATCCTCCTTTACTTTGGCGCGGAAATCCTCAACAGAGCTGACAACCCCTTCGCCGTAAGTTTTATCGAATAATTCCTGGTCGATTTCAGCCGGCTTGAAATGGGAGATCTCAGTTACGGTGAATTCGAAGTCGGAATCCACTTTATTAGCCTCTTCTTTGCTGATTTTTAGTAGGGTAGAGCGATCAGTGTCGTTCGGAAAAGCTTTTTTAGGATTGAAAACGATCGTGTCATTCACCTTCGCTGCCAGGAACTGCTTCTTTACCTTCTTGTCGGCGATGGTTTTAACATAAACCATGGTTCCGTGGGCATGGATCTCATGATGGTGGTCATGATCATGGTCATGCTCATGCTCTTCATGATGGGTATGGCCATGTTCCGAGATTTCGCAAAGGTCGCCCTTAATCACATCGTCTTCGCCGATGGTTTCGGTGGGTTCAAAGGTGCCGAACCGGCGGGTATAGTCTTCGATCTGCTTGTCGACCATCTCCTCAGTCACAGTTACCTTATATTCATTGACCTTGTCCTTTTTGCTGATTTTCAGTTCCACTTCTGGGGAGATGCCGAGATCGAAATGAAATTCGAACACTTCCTGATTTTCCCAGTCGATCGAAGGGGTGTTAATATTGGCCATCGGTTCCCCAAGGATCCTGATGTTGTTCTCTTTAAGATAGTTGTTGAGTGCTTCGCCAAGTACGTTCTGAACTTCGTCGATCTGTACAGCTTTGCCGTATATCTTTTTCACGAGTCCGGCTGGGACCTTTCCCGGCCTGAATCCGTCAAGTTTTACTTTTTTACGGTAATCAATCAGTGTGTTTTCGACCCTGGAAAGGTAATCGGCCGGTTCCAGGGTGATCTTCAGGATAGCATTAAGATCGTCGATGTTTTCGCGGATAATGTTCATGTGAATCTTTAACTAATCAAAATAAAAAAAGTGCGGATGAAGGGACTCGAACCCATACGCCTTGCGGCACCAGATCCTAAGTCTGGCTCGGCTACCAATTACGACACATCCGCAAAAGTGCGGCAAAGATAGTGAAAATTTCGATAACCGGTTAAGGGGTTGGGCTTTGCCTGCTAGCGACGAAGCTCGAAGTTTTGTCCGAGGTATACTTTTCTCACCTGCTCATCTTCAGAAAGTTCCTCGGCTGTTCCGGCCTTAAGGATGCTTCCCTCGAACAGGAGATAGGCGCGGTCGGTGATGCTCAGGGTTTCGTGGACATTATGGTCGGTGATGATGACTCCAATATTTTTCTCTTTCAGTTTGATCACGATCGACTGGATATCCTCCACGGCGATGGGGTCAACGCCGGCAAAGGGTTCATCGAGCAGGATGAATCTGGGTTTGAGGGCCAGTGCCCTGGCGATCTCGGTTCTTCTTCTTTCGCCTCCGCTCAGCTGGATTCCCTTGTTCCGGCGAATCTTGTCGAGGCCGAACTCCTGAATGAGGGATTCGGCGCGTTCCTTTTGTTCAGGCTTTGGTATCCTGGTCATTTCAAGAACCCCATAGATATTGTCTTCCACAGTCATGTTGCGGAAAACAGACGGTTCCTGGGCCAGGTATCCGATGCCGCTCTGGGCGCGCCGGTAAACCGGCTCTCCGGTTATGTTCTTATCCTCGAGATAAATATGGCCGCTATTGGGTCTGATCAATCCGACGATCATATAAAACGTGGTGGTTTTTCCGGCCCCGTTTGGTCCGAGCAAACCGACGATCTCGCCCTGGGTAACCTCAACCGAAACCTGGTTCACCACGGTTCTCTGCCTGTATTTCTTGACCAGGTTCTGGGTATGGAGTTTCATCAGTGTCATACTATTCCTTCGCGCAGGATATCATGAATATGGATAACGCCAAGATATTCTTTTTCTTGCAGAACGAGCAGCTGGGTAATGCTGTTGGTTCTCATTTTTTCGAGGGCTGAGGCTGCGGGTTCATCCGGACTGATGGTTTTGGGAAAGGGCGACATGATCATGGAAGCGGTCAGGTGCCTGGTGTCGTCATGTTTTTCCATCATACGCCTCAGATCGCCGTCGGTAATGATTCCCGTTATTTCACCCTCGTCGTTTTCCACGGCTGTTGCGCCGAGTCTTTTGCTGGTCATTTCCATGATGACAGTGCGGACACTATCTCCTGATTTAACCAGCGGGCGTTGGTTGTGCCGGTAAAGATCAGCAACCCGCAGGAAGATGCGCTTGCCCAGGGACCCGCCCGGGTGGAGCCGTCCGAAATCCTGAGCGGAAAAGCCTTTTAGTTCTACCAGACACATCGCAAGTGCGTCACCTGCAGCTAATTGCAGAGTTGTACTGGTGGTGGGAACGAGGTTTACATGGCAGGCTTCGGAGGTGAAGGGCAGTCTGACTGTAATTTCAGCATGTTCCTCAAGGTAGGAACCAGGATCAGAGATCAGGGCCAGGATCGGATTCCCCAATACTTTTATCTGAGGAACCAGAACTTTAATTTCCGGGGTATTGCCCGACTTTGACAGAAAAAGGACCAAATCGTCTTCGTCGATAATTCCGAGGTCGCCGTGCAGGGCATCGGTAGCATGCATAAAAACAGCGGAAGTACCTATTGAGTTAAGGGTTGCGCAAATTTTCCGAGCGATATGGGCACTTTTCCCAACGCCGGTCAGGACGATTTTGCCTTTGTGATTCTGGATTCTGAGAACCATCCGGATGAAACTCTCATCCAATGAATCTGCCAGGTTTAAGAGGGCTTCGGCTTCATTTCTGATAACAGATCCAGCCCGGTGAAGAATTTCTTTGGGGTCCATGGTCATAACTTTTTATCTGCGGACCTCTTGATTTTTATTTTTTCTTAAATTTAATCTACAAAAGTAGTATTTATAAAAACGTTGGACAGGGTAAATTATTGATTGCATGGTTGTGGATTCCGCAAAGCTTCATGAATTCCTGAAAATCAATTTTGGCTTTGACACATTCAAGAGTAACCAGGAAGCGGTTATTCGAAATGTTTTGTCGGGCCGGGATTCTTTCGTTTTGATGCCTACGGGCGGTGGTAAGTCACTTTGTTATCAGCTGCCAGCCCTCTACATGGAGGGAACAGCTATTGTGATTTCGCCACTGATCGCCCTGATGAAAAACCAGGTCGACAGTATGAGGGCATTCAGCATGATCGAGGGGGTTGCCCATTTTCTTAATTCTTCGCTCACCAAGGTTCAGATAACCAAGGTGCTGGAGGACGTAAGGCAAAAGAGAACCAAACTCTTATATGTTGCGCCTGAGTCGCTTAACAAGCTCGACTACACAGAGTTTCTTTCGGATGTTACGATCTCTTTCTATGCTGTGGACGAAGCGCATTGTATTTCTGAGTGGGGTCATGATTTCAGGCCTGAATACCGGAGAATCCGTCCGATTATCGAACAGATAGGACGGGCGCCCATCATGGCTTTAACTGCCACTGCCACGCCCAAGGTTCAGAATGATATTCAGAAGAATCTCGGCATCCTGGAGGCCGAAGAGTTCAAATCCTCATTCAACCGGGAAAACCTTTATTACGAGGTACGCCCCAAACAGGATCCGGAAAAACAGATAATTAAATATATAAAGGAGAACGCCGGTAAATCTGGAATTATCTACTGTCTGAGCAGGAAGCAGGTGGAAGACCTTGCCGAAACGCTGGTAGTTAACGGTATCAAGGCACTTCCTTATCATGCCGGATTGGACGGCAACACCCGCGCCACCAATCAGGATAAATTCCTGATGGAAGAGGTGGAGGTAATCGTTGCGACGATTGCATTTGGCATGGGGATCGACAAACCGGATGTGCGGTATGTGCTCCATTACGATATTCCCAAGAGTCTGGAGGGGTATTATCAGGAAACCGGCCGCGCAGGGCGTGATGGCGGAGAGGGGAATTGCATTGCATTTTACAGTTACAAGGATATCCAGAAGCTCGAAAAATTCATGCAGGGGAAACCGGTGGCAGAGCAGGAGATTGGCCGTCAGTTGCTCCATGAAACAAGTTCCTACGCCGAATCATCTATTTGCCGGAGGAGGCAGCTGCTTCACTATTTCGGGGAAGAGTACCACAGGGATAATTGCGAAAATTGCGACAACTGTTTGAATCCTAAAACACAATTTGAAGGTAAGGATTATATTGCGCTTGCATTGGATGCGGTCCTTGAGGTCAAGGAAAGGTTTAAACCTGAGCATGTTGCGAAGGTGCTGACAGGTCAGGTCAACTCGGCGATCCGTACCTATAAGCATCACCAGCTTGAGATCTTCGGGCAGGGGAAGGAAAAGGATGAGAGATTCTGGCTGGCTGTGTTAAGGCAGGCGCTGATCGGGAAACTTCTTGACAAGGACATAGATAATTACGGAACTTTAAAACTTACCGATGCAGGTAAGCAATTTCTTGATGAACCTGAATCATTTATGCTGACCGAGGATCCTAATTACGAAGAATCAGACGAAGCAAAAGCCCCACGCGGGGGCGGTGCCGGAGCGGTAGACCCGGAATTGTTCGGACTGTTGAAGGATTTACGCAAAAAGATATCCAAAAAGCATAACCTGCCACCTTTCGTCATATTCCAGGATCCATCTCTGGAGGATATGGCCGTATATTACCCTATACGATTGGAGGAGCTGGCAAACATGACCGGTGTGGGTATGGGCAAGGCTCAGCGCTATGGTAAGGAGTTTGTCGATCTGATCAAGAAATATGTGGAGGAGAAGGAGATTGAAAGGCCGCAGGATATGGTGGTCCGGTCGATAGTCAATAAATCAAGCCTTAAAGTGTCGATTATCCAGAGTATTGACCGGAAGGTTCCCCTGGATGTGATTGCCGAATCCAAGGGATTGGAAATGAATGAGATGCTGAAGGAAATTGAATCAATTGTCAATAGCGGAACTAAAATCAACATAGATTATTTCATCAATGAGTTGATGGATGGGGAGCATCAGGACGAGATTTATAACTATTTCAAGGATGAAGCTGAAACTGAATCGGTTGAAGATGCTCTGGCGGAGCTCGGTGAGAATGATTATACCGAAGAGGATATCCGTCTGATCCGGATCAAATTCATCTCAGAAATGGGAAATTAACCACAACCACAAACCAATGATAATTTTACAGACCGACCGGCTGGACAAGTCGTATGGACCTGTTCATGCGGTCAATCATTTGTCTCTGACAGTTGAGCAGGGGCAGGTGTATGGAATTCTGGGGCCCAATGGCAGCGGCAAAACTACCACGCTGGCCATGCTGATGGGAATTGTGGCCCCCGATTCGGGAACTTTTTCCTGGTTCGGGCAAAAGCCGTCCCCGGCGGTTAACCGAAGAATCGGTGCCCTGATTGAAACGCCCAATTTTTATCCTTATCTGTCGCTGGAGCAAAATCTTAAAATTGTTTGCAGGATCAAAGGAATTGAGGAGAAGGATATTCCGAGGGTTTTGGCCCTTGTCGGGCTCCGGGAAAGAAGTCATTCGAGATTCGCAACCCTTTCTCTGGGGATGAAGCAGAGACTGGCGCTCGGGAGTCTGTTGCTGGGCGATCCTGATGTTCTGGTTTTGGATGAACCCACAAATGGGCTTGATCCTGAGGGAATTGCCGAGGTGCGGAATCTGATCCGGCAGGTTGCTGGTACCGGGAAGACCATTCTCATTGCAAGTCATATTCTGGATGAAGTAGAGAAGGTGTGCACACATGTTGTAGTGCTGAAAATGGGCAACAAACTGGCAGAAGGCAGGGTTGACGGATTGATTCAGGGGAAAGAGCTTGTAATTCTGGAGGGAGAGGATCCTGAAAAGTTAAAGAGTGCGCTTGCCGAATCCGATCTGGTGGAGTCATACAGGCAGACAGGGGAGGAATTCCAGATTGCTTTGAAAAATGGCGTCAACAATGCGGAACTGAACAAGGAACTCATTGGGAAGGGAATTATCCTTACCCGGATGGAGGTAAGGAAGAACAGACTTGAAGATCAGTTTCTTGAATTGGTTAAACAATCTAATCCTGCAGGGCTATGATGAAGTTACTCCGCATCGAATCGCTAAAGGTTCTTCCTTACCGGGTGTTCCAGATCCTCGGAGTCCTGTATGTGGGATCCTTTCTGATATCCATTATCATACTTCCCAACATCAAGCTGGAAACTTCCATGACAAACAATCAGGACATCCTGAATTTCAAGTCATTGTATATGTTTCCGGAAATATGGGATACATGGGCATATCTTGCTGCCAAATCCAACATCTTTCTGGCGATCATTCTGATTTTTTTGGTCGGAAATGAGTTTTCATACAACATGTTCCGGCAGCAGGTAATCAATGGTCTGTCAAGGACCGAGCTGCTGAATGGGAAGTTGCTGGTTATTGGAGGCATTGCGCTGGCTAATACACTGATCATTTTTGTATTCGGGCTGATATTCGGGTTCATCTATTCGACCGGATACACTTTCCATGATGTGGTTTCCCACCTTTACATGCTGGGTGTTTATTTCATTCAGGCGGTCGCACAAATGCTGTTTGCCCTCATGCTGGCCATCTGGCTGAGGAATAAAACTCTGGCGACGGTGGTGCTGCTCCTCTATCAGGTAGTGATTGAAATGATCATCAGGCTGATCGTCAACAAATATATCTGGGCCAAACTGGGACTATTTTTCCCGATAAGGGTCATTGCCCGGCTGAGTCCTCTGCCCGACATGGCGATTACGGAATTTCTCAAGACAAATTCGGATCTCCAGGATTTCACCCAATCCCTGCCATTGTGGGCCAACCTGTTACTCGCTGTCGGTTACGGCACAATCTTTTACATGGTTAGTCTGGGCATACTGAAAAAGAGGAATCTTTAGGCTGATTTCCAGCGAACTTGTCCGGTCATGGCCCAGATCGCCGTTACAACAATATAAGCCGGGTAAAGAATTTGTACGGGAAGAAACCAGATCAGCAATCCTGCTGATTTGAAGAACCCTGAAGCCCTGATCAGCAGAGACAGGTCTGCCAGGGATTTTACAATAAACAGGGCAGCCGGGAGCCACCAGCTCATTCCGCCCGCCACGGCTGCCAGGCAGGTGACCAGGATAGTGAGGTTAGCCAGAAACACGGTGATCGTGATCCCTACCATTGCCGGATCTGTATAGCCTCTGGCCTTGCTGGCCCACCGATGTCGCTGCCACAAAAATTTCATCAGGCTGGCGGCCGGTTTTGACTCAACCAGGGCACGGCGGTCGAGGTTATAGCGGATTTTCCGGTTTCCTTTTTTTTTCATCGCCTGAAGCAGGAACACATCATCACCGGAGAGGAATCTTCTATCCAACTGACTTACGCTGTCGCGATACTCTGAAGCCCTGATTGCGATATTGGGACCCTGGATCATAAAGGGTAATCCAATTCCCGCAGCGCCGGCAGAGGAGGCCACCAAACTCATGAATTCAAGTTTCTGAAGCTGCTCGTGCCACCTGTTGGCCGGTGAGAGCACTACCGGACCTGCCGCAAGGTCGGTACCGGTGGTCAGCATGAAACGGACCATGGCGGAAACCCATTCCGGACCGGGACGGCTGTCAGCATCGGTAAGGAGGATGATTTCGCCTTTAGCTGCTTTCATTCCGGCCTGAAGAGCTGCCTTTTTACCCTTCGTGTCTGAGTGAAGGGTGATCAGGCGGTGCCTGCAGGAAGGGCTCCTGATTTCCCGGATCAGGTCGCTGGTTTGATCAGCGGAGTGATCATCGATCCATATAATTTCAAGGCTGGTTGATGGATAGTCCTGGTTTTCCAGGGCAGTTGCAAGTGGCAGGATGTTTTCCGCTTCGTTTCTGCAAGGGATCAGGACAGATACGGTGGTCAAGGCAGATTCATCTGGATTGGTTTTGCGTGGTTTCACAGACCATCCTGCGGTAAACGCAAGGATCATCAGGAAATAGGAAAGGATGATCAGAAAAGTGAGGATTACGAAAGCATCAGGCATGGGTTTCGAGCTTCAGTTTTCGGAGCAGAAAGACGCCGATCAGTGCCGGGATCATGATATTAATGATCCAGATGGTAAAGGTGGTAAATACAATGGCCGGGATATCGTTTGTATAGGGCCCCAGTATCAGTATAGCCACAGACCCGCGGATGCCCAGGTCACCGACGGTAGGCACCGGGATAAAGTGCAGGATCAGAATGATCAGGGCAACGGCTGAAAGTCCGGTAAAATAGGGTGTTTTGATATCAAAGAAGTGCATAACCAGATAATACTGGGAGATGTAGGTCAGGAATTTGATTGTTGACCAGATCAGCAGGAAAGTTTTGTCCTTTCCCGAGATTCCCTGGAGGGCGGTGAGGAACGGATGGAACGCTTTTAGCCAGTTGAAGGTCCGGAACCAACCTGAGAGCCTGTCGATCATGAAAAACATAAGGATCAGGATGATGCCGCCTGAGATGGCAAGGGAGAAGGTGAGTATCCATGAATTGGTGTGGTCATTCAGGAGGTACTCATTTGATGGCAGGTAGGTGGCAGCACCGAGAAGTCCCAGGCTGATGGTGGCCACCATCTGGGCAATCACGCAGAGGAAGGTATGACCGGTTCCGGCCAGGCGGTTACCCTGCTTCAGGACCAATCCCCGGGTGATAACATCGCCTATGCGGTTTGGGGTTGTGACGGCCATAGCCAGGCTGGAGAGAATACCACGCATGGCATACCAGTAGTTGACCGGTTCGAGGCGGTTTACCAGCCGGCGCCATTTGATCGCTTCTGAGGAAAAATTAAGAAAGATCAGCAGGATAGCTGCCACCATGAACCAGTAGCGGTGTCCCCTGAATGCTTCTGAGAGGCGCGGAAGGGCCTGATCCCAGTGCTCGAAAATTGCAAGGCGGTAAACCAGGTAAGCCATGGCTACCAAAGCGAGAGCGCCCTTGATCAGGTTGGATTGAAGCCGGGTAATCTTCAAAATGGTTACTTTTAAGGCTAAATATAATAGTAATCCAATAAATATGTCAGACAAGGTCAGGGCTAAAAAGGTTCTGGGACAGCATTTTCTGACCCAGCCTGCCACCGCAGCCAGGATTGTCAATGCCCTGACGGCAGAAAAAGCCGGCATAGTGCTGGAGATCGGTCCGGGCATGGGTATTCTGACCAAAGGGTTGCTGGAGCGTTTTGGTCGGCATCTGCTGGTGGTGGAGGTGGACAGGGAATCAGTTGAATATCTGGAAGTTCATTTCCCTCAGCTAAAGCCCAATATTCTTCATCAGGATTTTTTGCAGATGGATCTGGAAAAGCTTACGGATCAGCAAATCGCAGTCATTGGAAATTTTCCATACAATATAAGTTCACAGATTCTCTTTCGTATTCTTGAGTACCGCACGCGGGTGACTGAGATTGCAGGAATGTTCCAGCGGGAGGTGGCCCGCCGGATTGTATCGGGTCCCGGTTCCAGGGAATATGGGATTTTAAGTGTGCTGATGGGGGCTTTTTACCAGGGGGAGTATCTGTTTACGGTGGATGAGCATGAGTTCAGGCCGGCGCCAAAGGTCAAATCAGGAGTGGTGAGGTTTACACGGAAGGCAGATATTACCTTGGCCTGCAAGCCGGAGACTCTTTTTAAGGTGGTTAAAATGGCCTTCAATCAAAGAAGGAAAACTCTCAGGAATTCTATGTCGGCCCTTTGGTGCAGTGAACTGGAGGCCACCGGATTCGGTCCGAAGCGTGCCGAGCAGCTGAGTGTGGAGGAGTTTGTGGAGATGGGCAGGATTATTGATGTGGGGATTTGATGATGTGGGGATTTGATGATGTGGGGATTTGATGATGTGGGGATGTGGTGATGTGATGATTTGATGATGTGGAGATTTGATGATGAGGGGATTTTCCCTATGCCCCTATGCCCCAGTGCCCCTGTGCCCTATACCGTTTGTATGGCGACGACGGGGTTGAGGCGGGAGGCGCGATAGGCGGGGGCAAAGCCGGCAATGATTCCGATGATTGCGGAGATGCTCAGTCCAAGGATGATGTTGTTGAGGCCGAGAACGACGTGGAAGGTCATCATGGAGTTTGCAATGAGTGTTCCGATGAAAATGAGCAGCAGTCCGACGAATCCTCCCATGACGGCCAGGGCTACTGCCTCAAAGAGGAATTCCACCAGGATAAATGAGCTGCGTGCACCGATGGCTTTCTGGATGCCGATAATCCGGGTGCGTTCCCTGACGGATACGAACATGATGTTTGCAATTCCGAATCCTCCCACCAGGATTGCGAAACCTCCAATGATAAAGCCGGCCAGATTAAGGGTAATGAACATCTGGTCGAAGGCGCTTGTTATCATGGAGAGGGTATTCATGGAGAAATTATCCTCCTGCATGGGCCTGAGCTTGCGGATCGACCGCATGATGCCGGTAAGTTCATCGACCATTTCATCAAGGGGAATTCCTGGTTTTGATTTTACCATCAGGGTGGGCTGGGCACCTGAATTCCTGATATTGATCAAAGTGCGGGCGTAATTCAGGGGAACCATCACGAGTTGGTCATGACTGCCAGCATTGATCCCTTCGCCTTCTTTTTTAAAGATACCCACTACCTGGACCTTGGCAGCAGAGATTTCGATAGTTTTACCCAGCGGCGGTTCTCCCGGGAACAGGTCGTCGGCAATCCGGCGGCCGATGACTGCGACATTCGCGCCGGACCTGAATTCAGACTGGCTGATGAACCGGCCCTCTTCAACCTCAAAGGATCTCACTTTATCGTAATCCTCTGAAACGCATAATACAGGGATATTGGGTGCAGAGTTTGTTCTGTAGGTAAGGTTCCGCTGGCCTTGAATGGTAAATGCGGCGGCCCCGACTGTAGTGGAGCGGTTGGTAATCTCGTTCAGTTCCCGGAGTTCCGGATCGGGCCGCTGAACATATTTCCACCACTGAAACCCTGGTCCGAAGGCAATAGGCCACTTCTGAATGTAAACGACATTGTCGCCAAGCTCGGCGATATTTTTCCGGATGGTGCGGTCGAGGGAGTCAACCACCGTGAAAACCGAAACGATCGCAAAGATGCCGATGGTGATTCCCAGGAGGGAGAGAATCGTCCTGAGCTTGTTGGCCACCAGTGAATGCATGGCAAAGCCAATGCTGTCGCGGAAAATGCGTACCCAGATCACAACCGGTTTCAGGTGGCGTTTCATGAATGCCAAAATTAGGGAATAAAATGGGTGCGTTCAGACCCTGAAATTGATATATGTACCTATTTTTAATAAATTTGCGAAATCTTTAAATCAAGGAGGGTGAACAACGAACGGCAAATCAGGGCGGCTCTCGTTTCTGTCTATCACAAAGATGGCCTGGATGAGATTGTAGTCAGGCTTAACCAATTGGGTGTTAAGTTGATCAGTACGGGTGGTACCGCGGATTTTATTGAATCCCTTGGATTGCCCGTTCAAAAGGTTGAAACTCTCACCGGATATCCGAGCATTTTGGGTGGGAGGGTAAAAACGCTTCATCCGAAGGTGTTCGGGGGGATTTTAGCCCGGCGGGGCGAAGTAGGGGATATCAGGAGCCTGGCCGAATATGAAATTTCTGAGATAGACCTGGTGATTGTTGATCTGTATCCGTTTGAGCAGACGGTAGCTTCGGGTGCTTCCCTTCCTGAGATCATTGAGAAGATTGATATCGGGGGGATATCCCTCATCAGGGCTGCTGCAAAGAATTATGAAGATGTGGTAATTGTTCCGTCGGTTGAGTATTATCCGACCCTGATGAACCTGTTGAATGAAAAGGGCGGGATCACCGGTATTGACGACAGGTATTCCTTTGCCGTCGGGGCTTTTTCAGTCAGCAGCTGGTATGATTCAGCCATCCACAATTATCTGGCAGGTTCGGAACCGGCCAATTTCAGGAAAGGCGCCGGTCCGGCCCGTCACCTGAGATATGGTGAGAACCCCCATCAGAAAGGAACCTTTTACGGGGACTTTGACCGGATGTTTGAGCAGCTGCACGGTAAGGAGATTTCCTATAACAATCTGCTGGATA
>Ga0172370_10003320_pt1 | contig 22405 bp, 11 predicted proteins | sample LakKiv5m_FD_114538 | JGI IMG/M metagenome (GOLD analysis project Ga0172370, IMG submission 114538) | Freshwater microbial communities from Kabuno Bay, South-Kivu, Congo - kab_022012_11.5m | ecosystem: Environmental > Aquatic > Freshwater > Lake | place: Democratic Republic of the Congo...
GCGTTTTCCGCGCGCGCATTTTCATCTTGGAGCGGAGAGGTTGGCGGCGGCGGAGCGTAAGGCAGAGTTACCGTAAAGCGGCTGCCTTCTCCCCACGCGCTTTGGGCTTCAATGCCGCCATGATGTAGTTCCGTCAGGCGGCGGATGAGCGAAAGCCCCAGCCCGGTTCCCGCGTATTCCCGCGCCAAGCGGCTGTCTATTTGCACAAAGGGTTGAAAGAGTTTGCTCATGTCTTCCGCTTTGATGCCGATGCCTTTATCCCAAACGGAAAAGCGGATTTTTCCCTCCGCTGCGTTGGCGGTTACTTCCAGCCCCAAGTCTCCGCCTTGCGGCGTAAATTTGATGGCGTTGCTTAATAAATTGACCAAAATTTGCTTTACGCGTTGCGAATCCGCTTGAAAGTAAATGGGTTGCGTGGGCGGCTCGTAGCGCGGGTTTTGTTTTTTTTGTTGCGCCATGCCTTTGGTCAATTGCAGGCTGGCGCGGCAAATCTCATCCGCCGAGCAGGGCGTAAGATGCAGTTCCATTTTGCCCGCTTCAATTTTGGATAAATCCAAAATGTCGTTAATTAAATCCAGCAAATGCCGCCCGCTGTCTTCTATCATTTTGAGGGTTTTGCGCTGCTTTTCGTTTATTTCGCCATAGGTTTGCATTTGCAGCGCTTCAGAAAGACCCAGCACGCCGGTCAGCGGCGTGCGGAGCTCGTGGCTCATGCTGGCGAGAAAATCGTCTTTCATCCGCGCCGCTTTTTTTAGCGCCAAATTTGCCGCGCTGAGTTCATTTTGGCTGCGCTGCAATTCCTCTTCGGCGTGTTTACGTTCGGTGATGTCGTGAACGATGGTAAAGAGGATGACCTCGCCTGCCAGATGAATGGGAGAAGAATGCGCCTCTACGATTCGTTTTTGTCCATTTGCAAGACGGTGCGGCGTAATGAACGCGTTCTGGTGTTTTTTTGCCGCCTGCTCGCGCAGATGAGCTACCTCTTCCGCAGGCAGCATGTTAATGTCTTGAATTTTCATCTGTTTTAAGTGTTCTATGGAATAACCATAAAAAGACTCGGCGGCGGCGTTTGCGTCTAAAATCGCTCCGCCAATAGGCTCTACTAAGAGCATCACCGCGCTGTGATTTTGGAACATGGCGTGAAAGCGCTGCTCGCTCTCTTGCAGCGCCTGCGCGGCGCGTTTGCCTTCTGTATTGTCTATCACCACAGAGCGGCTCGCTACAAAGCGCCCTTCTTGGTCGTAAATTGCCGTTGCGCTAACAAGAACAGGCAAAACGCTGCCGTCTTTGCGGATAAAGTTGCGCTCTAAATTTTTTACCCAGCCTTGTTGCATGAGGACTGGAAATTGTTCCTCAAAATAATTTGCGCTTTCGGCGCTAAGGATGGTCTTTATGTCTTTCCCGATGATTTCATCGCTTGTGTAGCCAAGCCAATTTAACTCGGTTTGGTTCATCATCACAAACCGCCCTTGCGCGTCCAGCGAGTGATAACCGTTCGGCGCGTTATCGTATAAATCTTGCAATTCGGCGGTGCGCTCTTTTACGCGCCATTCCAGCGTGGCGTACGCCTCTTTAAGTTTTTGCTCGGAGAGTTTCTTTTCGGTAATATTCTCTTTCACCGCCAAAAAATGCGTAATAACGCCCTTTTGGTTGAAGATGGGCGAAATACGCGCCGATTCCCAATACAGCTCGCCGTTTTTCTTTTTGTCTAAAAACTCGCCGCTCCATGTTTGCCCGCTGGTAATCGTTGCCCATAAAATTTCATAGTCTTCTGGCGTAGTGTAGCCCGATTTTAGAATGCGCGGATTTTTCCCTAAGGCTTCTTGCTGGCTGTAGCCCGTAATGTTACAAAACGTTTGATTGACATACTGTATATCGCCTTGCGTATCCGTCAAAACAATGGAAGCCGGGCTTTGTTCCACCGCTTGCGCCAGTAGGTCTAATTGCTCTTGCATTTCCTCGCGCTGCGCCGCGTCTGCTGTTATTTTTTTTGTGTAATTTTTAATGAGCCAAAATAATAACAACCCTGTTGCGCCGAAAAACGCCCAGCCTTTATAGGTGTTGATGCGCGCCAAAAGGCTATGGTCTTCTGTTAACTGTATGGCGGTTTGGTCTGAAAGAAAAATCCACAAAAAACTGACAAGTAGGTAGGTGAAGACGATTTTATAAATTTCGCGGCGTTCGGTGTTAGAAATCATAAGGACCTCATTGCGCGCATTGATAAGCGGCTAACGCCGCGCTTCCTTCTTCGGGCAAGCGCAGCGCTATTTTTGTCCAAACAATACACGCCTCGCGCCGTGTCCGCGTGTCTGTCTGGATGGCGCTGTCAGAGAGTTCTCTGGCGGCGGCGAGGTCGCCGCTTAAGGCAAAGGCTTGGGCGAAGAGCAGCCATTCGGTTGGGTCTTCTGGCGCGTAGCCTAAATTGCGGGCTTGCCGAATGAGCGCGGCGGCGGCGGCGTAGTTGCCGTTCTGTTGAGCCAGTTCCGCTTTGGCAAAGTAATAACACCAGCCATGTGGCGGTTCTTGCGGAAAGAAAAAAGTTGGCGCGGCGGGCGTTTGCGTCTCCGCCAAAATGTTGGATGGGTCAGAAAGCGGAATTGCGTCCGTGAGCGCTTTGGGTTGTTTGGAATAAATTTGCTCGTCTCCGCGCGCGGGGTCTAACACGCGCAGGCATCCATTTTTGGGCATCTCTATCACAATGGCTTGCGATGTATTCCCGTAAAACGTCACCGTGCGGTATGGAAATTTTACAGGCGTGTTTTTTTGCAAAGATGGCAGCGTGGGTCCGCCGATACGTTTCTCTGTGTAAAGCATGAGGTAAGGCAGGTCGCCGCGTTGGAAGGTAGGCGCGTACATCCAGTTAATGGGCGCGGTAAAGGAGATGTCTGTTTCGTAATCTATGGGCATCTCGCGGGCAAGGATGAGCGTGCCGGGTTTAAGCGCGGGCATACGCCACGCCATTTGCCAGTAAATTTCACGTTGTTTGTCCCAGTCGCGGCGGAAGATGTTGCCGTTGAAGAATTGCTGCCCCACGCCCAGCGCAATGAGCGCGGCGAGGATGTATTTTTTGCGGTTATTGTTTGTGATGAGAAAATCTATTGCGCCGAGAATGAAGAAAACGCCGCCTAGCATCATAGAGACCATAAAGCGGTCATAGGAAGATTGTAGAGTCAGCGGCAACCCGGCGGCAAGCGAGGGCAGCCTGCCGAGCAGAATGGCAAGCGCGCCCACGAGCATCAGACTCGGCGCGGAAAAGCGCGGCGCGGGCGTTTGGTTTACATCCACTTGCGGGGCGAGGAAAAAAAAGGAAACGAGGATGAGTCCGCCCGTTAGCAGCGAGGCGGGCGCCAGCGGCGCAGCAAGCGTCAGCGGCGCTATCTGAATCCAAATGTAAATTCCCGTTTTCCAAAGCGCGTCCAGCGCTTGCGCCAGAAGGTTTATCAGGTTGGGCGTTTGCGCCGCTGTAACGGAGTAGGAGTTGTAGGGTCCAAATTTGTAGTAGTAGAGCAGCCACGCGGCGTTGAGAATCCATACCAGCAGGTAGGGCGTCCATATTTTGAAAGTTTGTTTTATGTTTTTTTCTGTGTAAACGTAGAGCAGCAGCAGGCGAATTCCTTCGATGCCAAAAAAATATTCAGTGGGGAAGACGCCGCAAATTTGCAGTAACAGGGCAAGGAGCGTATGGGCGCGGCTGCGGGTTTTAAGGGCGTGAAAGGTGAATCCAAATGAAAGCAGGTAAAAAATAAAGGGGATGAGTTCTTGGTTGATGTGGGTGTAGGCGACCCAGTGTTGGCTGTACCCGGGAAAGACGAGGATGAGCAGGGCGGCGGCGCGGGCTTGGGCTTTTTCTAAAATTTGGGAGAGCGCCCACCATGCCGCTACTCCTAGTAGAAAACGGATGAGGAGCGCAAAGATTTGCCAGTAGAGCGGCACGGGCGGCACGAGGCTGGTTGTGAGGTAAAAGATGGGTCCGAGAAAAGGGCGGTACGGAGCAAAGGCGGGGTTAAATTCTGAGGGGCTGAGGAAGCGCGCTATCCATGTGAAGGGCAGGTCGTCCCAGTAAAAGCCAGTGAAGGGCAGTAGGAGTCCGTAGGCGGTTAGGGTTAGCAGGGCAAGCAGGGCGGGCGTAGAGACGCGCTTGATGGGCATGGAATGATTTTACAACAAATTTGTAAATCATCTGGCAAGCCCATGTATCGCCGAGCGCACAGAGTCCACAGAGATTTTTTTAGCGGTTTTCTCCGTGTGCTTTGTGGTCTCTGTGGTTAAATCTTAGCGGCTGACGGCAAAGATATTTACGGCTTGTTGTTTGCCTTTGAACATGGCTGCGCCAAAATCTTCCAGACGGTAATCTCCGCTTAATCCAAGCCGCGTGTAGTTATCTATCAACAGCGGGCGCAGAACTACTTTGGTGTGGCTTTCAATGCGCGAGGCAAGGTTCACGGTGTCGCCAATGCAGGTGTAAATGGCGCGGCTTTGCGTGCCGGTGTATCCGGCAATGACTTGCCCGGAGGCAATGCCAATTCCAATGTGAATTTGAGTTTTGTTTTTGGAGGCTTGTTGGGCGTTAAAGAGTTTGAGCTGGTCTAACATTCGCAGACCGGCGCGCACGGCGTATTCGCGGTGTTCTTCAAAATACATGGGCGCGCCAAAAATCGCCATCAATCCATCGCCTACCATTTGATTAATGGAGCCTTTGTTTTCGGTGATGCAGTCAAACATCAATCCAAAATAATCGTTGAGCAGTTCAATCGTATCGGATGGGTCTTGACTTTCGGCAATGGTGGTAAAGGAGCGAATATCCGCAAACATGATGGAGGCGTTTACATGCTTGCCGCCCAAAGAGAATCCCGTCCGCAGCAGTTCCTCCGCCACTTCTTTGGTGGCGAAAGTTCTAAATAATTTACGTTGCTCGTCCCGCAGACGTTTTTTTTCAAGGCTGGCGTTTACGCGCGCGCGCAACATCACGGTATTGACGGGCTTGGTAAGGTAATCTTCCGCGCCGAGTTCCACGCATTTCACCACCGCGTCTTGTTCATCCATAGCGGAGGTCATAATGATGGGCATTTGGCGCAAGTCCACGTCGTTGAGGCAGGCTTCCAGCACTTCAAAGCCGTTCATCTTGGGCATTTCAATATCCAGCAGCACAAGGTCAAAGGCTTGGGCGCGGAGTTTTTGCATACCCTCTTCGCCGTCTTCGGCGGTTTCCACGCTATGCCCCAGTTGCTCCAAACTGCGCGCCAGCACCATGCGGTTTACTTTATTATCGTCAATGACCAATAAACGGGCGGGTTCGGGAGATGCTACAACCATATACAAACCTCATTTCTAATTGAGCGGCGCAAAGAGATTACACAGTGGGAGAGACTTTTATTTTAGCCCAAGTTGCCGCCTTGTTTAATTTTTTATAGGAGAGTCTCATTAAGTGGGCTTGCCAAAAGATTTAACCGCAGAGACCACAAAGCGCGTGGAGCAAACCGCTAAAACTCTGTGGACTCTGTGCGCTCCGTGGTAAATGGTCTTCATAGTTCATCCTTTTAGATACTCCTATTTTTACCGCAGAGTCGCAGAGAACACAGAGAAAACCATTAATGCGTTATTTTATCAACTGCGTCAATTCAATTTTTACGTCTTCAAATTCTGCGGCAAGCGTATCCACGCGCGCGCCCACTTCTAAATTATTGGCGCGCGCCAGCGCCTCTAATTCCTTTGCCTGCGCGGAAAGTTCCATTGCGCCAAAGGTGGCGGCGTTAGATTTCATCGAATGGGCGGCGCGCCGAAATTCTTCGGCGTTGGAGGTTTGCAGCGCGGCGCGCATCTGCGCGATGAGCGCGGGCGCGTCATCCAAAAAAGCGGCGATGAGCTCGCCAATGAAATCTGCGCCGGTGGAATCTTTTAGCGCGTTAAAGGTGGGTAAATCAATTTTAGGCATGTTTAGTCCTCCTGTGATTGAGCGGTAATTCTTTCGGCGCGGCGCAGCGCTTCCACCAAGTCTGGCACGCGAATCGGTTTGGTAATGTAGTCATCCATGCCCGCCGCAAGGCACATGGCGCGGTCGCCTTGCATGGCGTTGGCGGTTAGCCCAATAATGCGCGGCTGCGGAATGGCGGCGCTGCGAATGCGGCGGGTGGCTTCCAGCCCGTCCATCTCTGGCATTTGCACGTCCATTAAAACCGCGTCATAAGTTTGGCGCGTGAGCGCTTCCAATGCCTCGCGCCCATTAACGACTATATCGGCTTTGTATCCCATTTGTTTGAGCAAAAGCAGCGCCAGTTTTTGATTGACGGCGTTATCTTCCGCCACCAAAATTCGCAAGGGACGTTGCTCCGCCATTTGCGGGTCTAGGCGCAGAGCGGGCGGCGGTGTGACGGCGTTTTCCATTTTGACATGACTGAGCAAGCGCAGCAGCGCGTCTAAAAATTGCGATTGGCGAATGGGCTTGGTGAGATACGCAGAAAATAGCCCGCGGTCTTCTTCGGTCTCGCTGTGACCCATATTATCAAAGAGAGCCATCGGGCAGGTTGCGCCTGCGGCGCGCAGGCGTTTTGCCAGCGTCACCCCGTTCATGTTGGGCATGTGCATATCCAGCAAAATTAAGTCAAAACCATCTCCGTCTTGAATCCATTGCAGCGCCAGTTGCGGATGTTTGGCATGGAGCGCCTTCATCCCCCAGCGCGCGCATTGCGCCGCGAGAATATCGCCATGCGAGAGATTATCTTCCACAATTAAGACGCGCTTGTTTTCTAAGGGCGGTTGAGTTTTCATCAATTGAGCGCGTTCCGCCGAAACGGGCGCGGCTTCCGCTTGAATGGTGAAGGTGAAAGTTGCGCCCGCGCCTTCTCCGCCGCTTTCCGCCCACATCTCGCCGCCCATTAACTCGGCGAGGCGCTTGCTAATGGCAAGCCCCAAGCCTGTGCCGCCGTATTTGCGCGTGGTGGAAGAATCCACTTGCGAGAAAGATTGAAATAAACGATTCAGCGCTTCGGCTGGAATGCCAATGCCCGTATCGCGGATGGCGATGCGTAATTTGTGCGGGTCGCTTTCCTCGCGGCTCACGCGGATGTTTACTTCTCCGGCTTCGGTAAATTTGACGGCGTTACCCAGCAGGTTTAGCAGCGTTTGCTGCATTCGCGTTCCGTCTCCGTAGAGTACAGGCGGGACGTTTTCATCCAGAAGGTAGGTTACATCCAAACGTTTATTGGCGGCTTTGAGCGCCACCACGCTGATGGCGCTTTCGATGCAGTCGATTAAATCAAAGGGGGCGCGTTCCAGCTCCATTTTGCCGGATTCAATTTTGGAAAAATCTAAAATATCGTTGATGATGGTCAGCAGGCTTTCGCCGCTGGCGCGAATGATTTCAGAAAAATCGCGCTGCTCTTTATTCATCTCCGTATTTAAGAGCAAACCGGTCATGCCGATAATGCCGCTCATGGGCGTGCGAATTTCATGGCTCATGGTGGCAAGGAAGGCGCTCTTGGCGCGGGTGGCGGCTTCCGCTTCTTCTTTGGCGCGTTCCAACGCGCTGAACAGGCGCGCGTTTTCCACCGCTACGGCGGCTTGCTGAACAAAGAGACTTAAGCGCCGCACGTCCTCTTCGCTAAATTCGCGCGTGGGGTTTTGGTCCGAGATGGCAATTGCGCCGACCAAATGCCCGTTGGCAATCAGCGGCGCGGCGACCATGGCGTGAAAGTCGTTGGCTTCGTATTGCGGCGAGCGCCCTTCCCAGACGGCGTAATCTTCAATGATGATGGGCTGGCGGGTTTGCGCCACCAAGCCCATTGCGCCTTCGCCCAGCCCCAGCCGCGTTCCGATGTAGCTCAGTTCGTTGCCGCGCTCTTTATCGTAACTAATCACTACTTCCATTTCTCGCCGCTCTTCATCATAGGTGGCAAATTCGCCGTCTGTTGCGTTTAGCAGAGAAACGGCGCGTTTGGCAATATCCAGCAGCAGGCGCGAGAGGTCCAACTCGGTGGAAAGTTCCGTCATTGTAATTTGCAGCGCGGCAAGATATTCGTTTTGGCTGCGGATGTTTGCTTCCACCCGCGCGCGCTCGTGAATTTCCTGTTGTAATTGGGCGTTGGCGCGGCTGATTTCCGCCGTGCGGTCTTTTACTTGCTCCTCTAAACTTCCGTACAGGCTGCGGAGCTGCGCCGTCATTTTATTAAAGGCTTGCGCCAGCGCGCCCACTTCGTCTTCGGTTAACTGCGGCGCGGTTTGGCTTAAGTCGCCTGCGGCGACTTGCGCGGCGGCTTTGGTGACGGCAATGATGGGAGTTGCAATTTGTCGCGCCAGTAGATAAGACCCAAACGTTAGCGTGAGCGCAATGGCAGAGCCAAACCAAAATATGACGGCTGCCAATTCATTGACGGGGGCAAAGGCTTCCTCTTGGTTAATTTCTGCCAGCAGCGCCACGCCCTGAGAGTCTATCCAACGATAGACTCCGATGACGGGCGTTCCTTTGTAGTTGATGTATAACCCCGCGCCGTCTTCTTGATTGAGCGCTTTGAAAATGCCCTCCGAGTCAATTCCGTTTGGAAAGTCTTGCGCCGTCATTTGCGCTTCGGCGGAAAGCAAGTTGTGATTCGCATCCACCAGATAAGATTCGCCGCTAATGCCCAGCCCTTTGCGTTCCTGTATCAAGCGGTCTATGCGCGCCAAATTGAGGTGAGTTACCAACACGCCTACGCGGCGGCGGTCTTCGTCAAAAATGGGCGCGGAGATGGAGATGGCGGGGCGTCCATCTTTGGGCGAGGGGTAAATGCTGACGACCAGACGGCTTTTTCCATTGAGGAAGTAATCCATTCCGCCGAACGATTTTTTTTCGTTGGCTTTATCCGTAGAGACAATGGCTCTGCCGTTCAAATCTAAAATTAAATATTCCGAAGAATCAAAGCCATTGGTGACGATGTACTGCAAATATTCCGAGAGGGTTTGGTAGGCGGCTAAATATTGCGGGTCGCTGCGTCCGCGCGACATGAGAATGCCCGTTTGCGCGCGCACCTCCGGCAGCCACGCAATAAAAACCAAATTGCGGCGCTGGTCGTCCACCCAACGGCTGAACTCATCTTCTTGTAGTTGCGCTACGGTTTCCAGCCGCTCCGTCACCGAGCGCTGAATTTCATTGCGCGTCAGTGTGAAGGCAATGTAGCCCACCAGCGCAATGATGGAAAATGTAAGCAGCAAAAAAGAGCCTACCAGCCGCACGGTGAGGCTTTTTTTCCAAAACTTCATTTGCTGCGTCTCCTCTGATTCATAGTTTCTTTAAGGAATTTGTTCCAATAATTTCAGGTCAAATTTTTCTGCGGCTTGGGTGTAATCTTCGCCGTAGAATGCCTGCGAGAATTTTATCAGCGTTCCATCGCCGTGCATGGCGCGGATAATTTCGCTGACGCGCGCCGCCAAACTTAGCGAGTCTTGTTTGCTTTTTTGGTCGGTGGCGGCGGCGAGATATTCAAAAAAGACCGGCTCGCCCAGTTGGCGAAGCGCCAGACCGTTTTCAATAGATTGCAAGCCGGTGGGTTGCGCGGTCAAAACCGCATCCGTGCCGCCCTTGGATAAATCTTCCAGCGCGGCGGGGTCTGTATCGTAGCCGGTGATTGGCGCATCCTTAATAAAGTAGTTTGGCGAAACGCCCGGAATTTTAAGCCGCTTGTTCAAATAATCTTCATAAGTGCAGCCCGCGCAAACGCCCAGCCGTTTGCCCGAAAGTTCTTCCAAACTGGTCAGCGCTGAATCTTGACGGACGAAGAACGCGGCAGGCGTGACGTAGTAGGGTTGCGTAAAGTATAGCGTTTGCAGTCGGTCGGGCGTGGGCGCCATCGAGCCAACGCTAATATCCCAACGTCCATCCCAACCGCCGCCGATGATTTGCGCCCAGGGCGGCGCGACAAAGCAAGCCTCTACGCCCAGCCGCTTGGCAATTTCTACGGCGACTTCAACGTCAAAGCCGCGAAATTCTTGCGCGGTGTATTCATTGGCGGCGCATTTGGTTTGCGCGGCTCGCGTTCCGTTGGCAACTAACTCCGACTGCGGCGGATACTCTGCGTCTGTGGCGACAATCAACTTTCCGTTTGAGAGAACGTTTTGTAACAGGTCGTTGGCGGCGGGCGTGGGCGTTTCTGCGCGGGCGCAGCCGCTCCATAGCCATGCCGTCAAAGTTAACAGTAGCGCCGTTTTTTGAAAATTCTTTTGCATTATCTCCCTTGCTTTCTTATGTAGGCTTGCTCCAAAACGCTCACCAATTCATCTACATGAATGGGCTTGGCAATGTAATTATCCATGCCCGCTTGCAAACATTCTTCCCTATCGCCTTGCATGGCGTTGGCGGTCACGCCCACAATGTAGGCTTGCGCCGTTGCTTGCGCGCGGATGTTGCGAGTCGCTTCCAGCCCGCTCATCTCTGGCATTTGCACGTCCATTAAAATGACGTCATAAGGCTGCCGCAGAGCGGCGCTGAGCGCTTCCGTTCCATTGGAGGCGATAGCCGCGCTGTACCCCATTTGCTCTAAAATCCGCAGCGCCAATTTTTGATTGACGGCGTTATCTTCCGCCAAAAGGATTCGCAGCGGATGCTGCGCGGCAAACGCGGGGTCTAGCTGGGTATGCCCGCTCGAAGATTTCTTCGTCCTCAACAGGGTTGCGCCAAAAATTTCCATCAGCGTATCAAACAAGAGCGATTGTTTCAGCGGTTTGGTCAGGGCGGCGGAAAATAAATTTTCCGCCGCGCCCGCTTCGCGTCTGCCCAGCGAGCTGAACAACACCAACGGAAAGTTCGCGCCGCTTTGGCGAATTTGCGCGGCGAGCTCCGCGCCGTTCATTTGCGGCATTTGCATATCCAGAATGGCGGCGTCAAAGGCTGCGCCGCTTTCTATCCATTTCAACGCCTCTAAGGGCGAGGCAGTCTCCCGCGATTCCATGCCCCATTTGGCGGTTTGCGCCGATAAAATCAATCGGTTGGTTTCGTTATCGTCCACAATTAAAATGCGCTTGCCGGTCAGGTTGGCTTGAACGCCAAGATATTCCTTGCGGCGCGGTTGCGGCAGCTCCGCCGTTTTTGTGCGGATGTCAAATTTGAAGGTTGAACCCTTGCCGGGTCCTTCGCTTTCCGCCCACATCTCGCCGCCCATCAACTCGGCGAGGCGCTTGCTAATGGCAAGCCCCAGCCCCGTGCCGCCATACTTGCGCGTGGTGGAAGTATCCGCTTGGGTGAAGGATTGAAATAACTTTCCCAGCGCCGCGCTGGAAAGCCCAATGCCGGTGTCTCGCACGGAAAAGCGCAGCGTAGCGGTTTCATCTTCCTGTATCTGCGCGCGGACGGCGAGCGTCACTTCGCCGTGTTCGGTGAACTTGACGGCGTTGCTCAACAGGTTGAGCAAAATTTGCCGTAGCCGCGTAACGTCCCCGTAAATGGCTTCCGGCGTACCCTCTTCAAAAATGTAGGCAATCTCCACGTTTTTCTCTTGCGCGCGGGCGGCGACCAAATCCAAAGCGGATTCGATACACTCGCGTAAATCCAGCGGCTGAGATTCAATATCCATGCGCCCCGCTTCAATTTTGCTGAAATCTAAAATATCGTTGATGATAGCCAGCAGCGCATCGCTGGAATTGCGAATGGTTTCAACGTAATCTTTTTGCTCGGCGTTCAGCGGCGTATCTAGCAGCAGCCCGCTCATACCAATCACCGCGTTCATGGGCGTGCGAATTTCATGGCTCATGGTGGCAAGAAAGGCGCTCTTGGCGTTGTTGGCGCTTTCCGCTTGCTGGCGCGCAATTTGCAATTCTTTGAACAGCCGCGCATTGTTGATGGCGACTCCCACGTTGGCGGCAATGGCGTCCAGCAGACGTTTATGATTTTCGTTAAAGATGTTTTCCTGCGAGGCGCTTTGCACGCTGAGCGCGCCAATGGCTTTGCCGCCAAATAGAATTGGCACGCCCAAATAAGAACGGGCTTTAACGCCGAGTTGTTTTTTCCCCAACTCGCTGCGGCGTTTTTCCATATCTTGATTAATCAGCAGCGGCTTGCCGCTTTGCAATATTACGCTGGTTAGCCCCGCGCCAAATTGGATGGGCGGCATGACCTCGCCATAGGAATAGGGAAAGGTGATTAAGTTCTCTTCTACATTGAGGAGCGCCACATAAGCGATATCCGGTTGAAAGACCTCGCGGATTTGCTCGCCGACCAAATGGAGCAGCGCATCTAATTCCAACTCTACCGCCAGCGCGGAACTGACGGTGTTCATGGTGGCAAGCTCGGCGGCGCGTTGCTGCGACTCTTTCAGTAGCCGCTGCGTTTCGTTAAACAGGCGGGCGTTTTCCAGCGCGCCGCTCATGTCGTTTGCCAGTGTTTGCAGCAAACGCTTATCTTTTTCGTTGTAGGCGTGTTCTTTATCCAAATCTTGAATGGAGACAATTCCTTTTACTTTATCTCCTACCAACAAAGGCACAAACAAAGCGGATAGGGGGGCGTCGCCGGTGATGATGGGGTTGCCGTACTCGGCGGCATGTTCGGTAAATTTTTCATTGATGAGAATGGACGCGCGCGTTTCGATTACGCGCTGGCGGAAGCCGTAAGGCGGGCGCGGCGTAAAGACGCTACGGTCGCCTTTTTCATAGGAATAGGGCATGGTCAGCAGGTTTTTTTCTTCGTCGTAAAGGACCAAGTCCACCACTTCCGAATGAAAGACCTTGCGAATTTCCTCGCAGGCTAATTCGTAACTGGCTTGTATATTAAAACTGGACGAGAGTTTTTCCTGCACGCGGTTGATGATGGCGAGCTCTTGCGCGCGCTGTTTACTTTCCGCGTAGAGGCGCTGGCTTTCGTCAAACAAGCGCGCGTTTTCCAGCGCCACGCTCATGGCGCTGGCGAGCGTTTCCAGCAGGCGAATATTGCTTTCGGTGAAGACGTTTTCTTTTTCCAGATTTTGCAGCGAAAGTCCGGTGACGGTATCCTCTCGCAGAATGACCGGCACGGCAATGACCGATTTGGGCATTCCGCCGCGCGCGCCTTGATAGTCGCTGAACTGCGCGGCAATCTTTCCAAAATTTTTGTTAATGACAAACGGCTTTTTGGTTTCCAAGACATGCGTAATAATATGCTTGTGCATCCCGTTGAGCGGCTTGGGGCTGGGCTGCCAGGTTTGCCCCAACTCGTAGGCGTACTCGTAGGTCATCATATTGGTTGTTAAATTTGCGGTGTAAATCGCCACCGTTTGCACGTCAAAAAGGGCGCGCAGTTGCTCGCCCAATGCGCCATAAATGGAGTGAATATCCATCTTGCTGGCAAGCGAATTTTGTACCGCGTTAATAACCGCCAGTTCCGCGTTGCGTTGTTTCAGCTCGCGTTGTAGCGCGCGCGCCGAGAGAGTCGCTTTTTGGGGTTTTGCTGCTGCTTTGTTTTTTGCGGGCGCGGCGTTTTTCTTCATCAGCTTTTACTTTCGGCGGCTTTTAGCAGGGCGTTTACAATTTCATTCAGATGAATAGGCTTGGTGATGTAGTCATTCATTCCGGCGGCAAGGCACATTTCGCGGTCGCCTTGCATGGCGTTTGCCGTCAGCCCAATGATGCGCGCGCGGCGGGCGGGGCTTTGCGCCACAATGCGGCGCGTGGCTTCCAGCCCATCCATCTCTGGCATTTGCACGTCCATTAAAATGACGTCATAGGCTTGTTGGGCGGCAACGGCGACTGCCTCCGCGCCGTTCCAAACTGCGTCCGCGTGGTATCCCATTTGTTCCAATAGACGCAGCGCCAGTTTTTGATTAACGGCGTTATCTTCCGCCAGCAAAATTCGTAATGGATGCCGCGCCGCCATTTGAGGGTCTAATACGTTGCGCGGTTCGGCGTTTAATTTTGATTGCGCGTTGAGCAAGACGTTGGCAAGAATATCAAATAATTGCGATTGTTTAAGCGGCTTGGAAAGATGCCCAACAAACAGCGCTTCTTGCTCGTTTACATTGCGCGGGCTGGCGGCGCCAAACAGGACAAGCGGCAGACTCTGGTTGGCTTTGCGAATCTCGCGGGCGAGGGCAACGCCGTCCATCTCTGGCATATCTATATCCAAAATAGCAAGGTCAAATATTTGCCCGCCGCGCACCCACGTCAGCGCTTCTTGCGGAGACGCGGTTTCTTGCACGGTCACGCCCCACGGGGCGCTTTGTAATTTTAGAATAGAGCGATTGGAGGCGTTGTCATCTACGACCAATATTTTCTTGCCCCGCAGTTGAGTTTGTTCTGCGGCGCGGTTTTGCAGCAACAGCACGGGCGTTTCGGGAATGGCGGCTTGCATGGTGAAGATGAACGTGGAGCCTTTTCCCAGCCCGGCGCTTTCCGCCCATAAGTCGCCGCCCATTAATTCCGCCAGTCGTTTGCTAATGGCAAGCCCCAGCCCTGTGCCGCCATATTTGCGCGTGGTCGAAGAATCGGCTTGGGTAAAAGATTGGAAGATGCGTTCCATGCCGTCTGGCGCAATGCCAATGCCTGTATCGCGCACGGAGAATTTGAGTTCCATCTTGTCTTTTTCTGCGGGTCGCGCAGAGATGGTTAAGAGAATTTCGCCCTGTTTCGTAAATTTGACGGCGTTACTCAGCAGGTTGATGAGAATTTGCCGCAGCCGCACCACATCGCCTTTGATAAAGCGCGGCGCGCCATCCTCAAACAGATACGCCAGTTCGAGGTTTTTTTCGCGGGCGCGCGTTTCCACAAGGTCGAGGGCGGTTTCTACGCAGTCGCGCAGGTCAAACGGGCGCGACTCAATATCCATTCTTCCCGCTTCAATTTTGCTGAAATCGAGGATGTCGTCAATAATCGCCAGCAGCGTGTCGCCTGAGCTGCGAATGGTCTCAATGTAATCCTGTTGTTCTTCGGTGAGGCGCGTTTCCAGCAGCAGCCCGCTCATGCCGATGACCGCGTTCATGGGCGTGCGAATCTCGTGGCTCATGTTGGCGAGGAAGGAACTTTTTGCTTCGTTGGCGGCTTCGGCGGCGGCGCGCGCGGATTGAATCTCTTTGAACATGCGGGCGTTTTTGAGCGCTACGCTAACATTTGCGGCAATGGAACTAAGCAGGCGTTGGTCGTCTTCTTTGAACGCGCCTTCTTGCGCCGTGCTTTGCACGCAGACCACGCCAAGCGCTTTGTTATTGATGAAAATTGGCACGCCCAAATAAGACTGCGCTTTAATGTTTTCGCTGGCAACGCCCATCTCGGCGCGGCGTTTGGCTACGTTTTGGTTGATGAGCATGGGTTTGCCCAGCTCCATAATTTTGCTGGTGAGTCCGTGTCCGTAGGGGCGCGGTTGTAACATTTCACCGTAACAATATGGAAAATTAATGACGCTGGTTTCTTCGTCCAGCAGCGCAATGTAAGCTAGTTCCGCGTGAAAGACGGCGCGAATTTTCTCGCCCACCAAATGAATCAGCGCGTCTAGGTCTAACTCCGCCGCAAGCGCCGCGCTGACGGCATTTACAGTGGCAAGCTCGTTTGCCCGTTGTTGAGTCTCTTTGAACAGGCGGGCGTTTTCAATCGCTACTGCGGCTTGGTCGGCTAGCAAGAACAAGACGCGCAAATCTTCTTCTTTGAATTTTCGCTGGTGATAAAAAGATAGATTCATCACGCCGACAATCCGCTCGCCAATTTTGAGCGGCATCCCGATAATTGCGCCATCCACCGCGTTGCCGCCCTGATAAAACGCATGATTACGCATATCTTCAATGATGATGGGCTGCTTATTAACCACAACGGAGTAGGTTAATCCGCCGCGGCGCGGCGCGTTAAAAGGTTTTTCGCGCGGTCCGCCATCGTAATACGCCGAGCCAAATTCCAGCAGGTCGCTTTCCGTTTGATAGGTGAAAACATGCACGGCAGCCGCGCCTTGATAGAGATTAAAGGCGTCCCGCACAATCGAATCTAGCGTGACTTGTAAATTGAGGTCGGAGGTTTGGCTGAGGCTGGCGCGGCGCACTGCTTCCAATTCGGCGGCGCGTTTTTGCACTTCTTCATAAAGACGCGCGTTATTGATGGCGGTTGCGGCTTGCGCGCCAAAAGATGCGGCGAGTCTGGCGTGTTCTTCGTTGTAGAAATTTGGCTGGCGACTGTCAAAGGTGATGACGCCAATCATCTGATTGTTAAAGATGAGCGGCGCAGCCATAAACCCGCGAATTTTCCCCTGCGCGTGCGCGCCCGCGTTGAAACGCGAGTCGCTCAGCGGCGCATCCGCCAAAATGAGCGGCTTAAAAGCGCGCGCAAGTTCCGCGCCAATGGGGTCCTCTTGCGGGGTGAGTTCAAAGGTGGCGCCGAGCAGCTCGTGAATGTTGCCAAATCCGCGTCCGGCAACCATGCGGCGATAGTTGCCTTCTACAATGTAAATGGAAGCGCTGTCATACGGAATAATTTTTGCCGCTTCTTGTAGCGCTAAATTATAGATGGCGGAAAGACTCAGCGTGGCGTTAAGCGTCTGCGCGATGGAGCGCAGCGTATCGGCTTGTTCGCGCGCCTGTTTTTCCGCTTCTAGCAGCCGCTCGGTTTCGTTCACAAGCAGCGCGTTTTGAATGGCGGTTGCCGTAGAGTCTGCCAGCGTTTGCAGCAGGCGCACATCCGATTCTGAAAAAGCGTTTTCATGTTCCAAATTTTGGAGTGAAATTACGCCAAGCGCTTCATCCCCTAACAGCAGCGGCATCCAAACGCCGGAACGCACGACTATTTCTTCTTCGGGCGCGTTTATGCCTAAATTGCGCGAGGCATATTTTGCGGAGGCTTCCATAAAGTTGGCGTTCACTACCAAGGGTTGGCGCGCGCGCAACACATGCCCGCTAAACCCGCCTCCGTCTGGAGTTAGCGGCAACGGTTCTTGACGCAGGCGTTTTTTATTTTCTATAATATAGGGGAAGCGTATCAGTTTTTCTTTTTTATCTTGAATGATTAACACCACTGTTTGCGCGTCAAAAATCTCTTGAATTTTATCCCCAATTAATTCGTAAATTTCTTCCATTGTTAATTTAGAAGCTAACCCCGCTTGAATAGAATTGATAATTGCCAGCTCGTGTTCGCGCTGCGCTAACGCTTGCTGCAAAGCGTCTTCGCGTTTGCTTGCGCGTGGAACAGCCCGCCGCGCAGGGCGTTTTTGGGTCGTACCTTGCTTTTTCGAGTCGCTTGTTTTTATGTTTGTTTTTGACATAGGCGCGCATAAGGGAAAAGCAAAACCAATGCCCATATTTTACAACATATCTTGATAAAACACCTCTGATTAGAATTGCATTATCAAAATAGTTCTGCCGCCGCGCCGCCCGCCAGCCAGCCCGTCGTCCATGCCGCCTGAAAGTTAAACCCGCCCGTTAAGCCGTCTATATCTAGCGCTTCCCCCGCAAAGAATACGCCATCTACCAAACGACTTTGCAGAGTCGTAAAATTCACTTCCTTCAAATTTACGCCGCCGCAGGTGACAAATTCATCTTTGAACTGCCCCTTGCCCGTTATCTCAAATTCGCCAGCCGTTAATTCCTGAGCCATGCGGCGCAGCTCCGCTTTGGAAACGTCCGCCCAGTTTTTATCTCCCAGCCACGCCAGCGCCTGCTTCCAAAGTCGAATGGGAATTTGCGAAAAAGCCGGAGCGCTTAAGACTTTTTTGCGCGCGTTGTCTTTCCATGCTTTGTTGCGCGTCAGCGCCTCTAACGCTTTTTCTTGCGTCAACTCATCCAGCCAATTGACTTGCAGCCGCGCATGATATTTTTTCTCGAACAAAATTCGCGCGCCCCATGCCGAACATTTTAAGACTGCGGGTCCGCTCATGCCCCAATGTGTGATGAGCAGCGCGCCTTGCGTCACGATGTTTTCCATTTTTAGCGTAACGCGCTTTACCGCCACGCCTTCCAGCCCTTCAATGCGTTTGTCTTTGATGTTGAAGGTGAAGAGGGAAGGGACGGGCGCAACGATGTGATGTCCAAGCGTTTGAATCATTTCGCGCGATTTTGCGTCCCCGCCGGTGGCGATGATGATGCGCTTTGCGCGCAGACGAAAATCTTGCGCTTCCATTCTGACGGTCAAGCGGAATTCGCCTTGCGGAGATTTTTCCACGCCTGTAACGGTTGCCCGTAGAAAGACGCGCGCACCCAGCGCCTTCGCCGCGCCGCGCAAACATTCCGCCACCGTTTCAGAAGAATCGCTGGTGGGGAACATGCGCCCATCCGCCTCAGTTTTTAATTTAACGCCGTGACGCTCAAACCAACGCGCTGTATCTTGCGGTTGAAAGCGCTCAAAGGCGCCGCGTAGTTCGTTTGCGCCGCGTGGATAAAATTGCGCCAGTTGCGCCGCTTCAAAGCAAGCGTGGGTGACGTTGCATCTGCCGCCGCCAGAGATAAGAACTTTGCCCAGCGTTTGGCTAGATTTTTCCAAAATTAAGACGCGCAAATTTGGGTTAACTTCGGCGCAGCGAATGGCGGCAAAAAAACCGGCTGCGCCGCCGCCAATGACGATAACGTCCCAATGCGTTTGCGCGTTTTCCGCCATTATTGCGCCGCGTTAAAGTAGTTGTATGCCGCTCTGGTTAAGTTGGCAAACATGGGGTTGGTGACGTCCCAAATGTTGGTGATGGGGTGATAGGTGTAAATTGCCAAAACAAAATCTCCGCCGGGCGTATAGACAATGCCCGCGTCACTGGTGTCATGCACAATGCCGTCATTGGCTGGCACATATCCATGTTTGTGCGGAACGAGCGTTCCGTCTGGCACGCCTCCTTGAATGAGCGAGCCAAGTTTGTCTTGCGCCATAAAGTCAATTAATAGTTGGCAGGTTTGCGGTTTGACCTTATCGGGAAAGGCGGCAATGAGCGCGCCGCCGCCTTGATTAGCGCATTGATAAATATCTGCGAGCAGCGCGCCCATTTCTAGCGGCGTGGTTTGAGAGTAGGGGTCGGGGTCGGCAAATACATCGAGGCGAGAATTGGCTGGCGTCAGCGGTTTGGCGGAGAGCGGCGGCGCGCCTAAATAGAAGAACCCGTTGATGAAGGTGTTTTCTAGCCCAATTTGGCGCATGTTTTGCGTCACGATGAGCGGTCCTACGTTTAGGTCAATGCGTTCTAATACTAGGTCTGTGGCGGAATTGTCCGATTTTCCTAAGACCCGCGAAATAATATCGGAGACTTCGGGAGAAAGGTCGCTGCCGCGATTGATTAAGTATGAGGTCACAATGGGAACTTTGATGGTGCTGGACGCGGTAAAGGCAATATCTATGGGCGAGACGGAAATTTCTTCGCCGTTGTTGATTCCAAAGTGAATTTCTTGCCCGTTTTGCAAGTCCATCATGTAGAAGCCGATGAGCCCGTCAAAGCCAGAGGACTGGATGATTTGTTTGAGGAGGATTTGTAAATTTTCGAGGGTCGGGCGGGCGGCGGCGCTGCGCTTCAAACTTAAGGAAACGGAGCGTTTGCTGGGCGAGCGCAGCGCGTCTTCAATCAATAATACGGCGCGGTCTATATCCAAAGATTGACCCGGATTGCCCGGCAGAAAATTTGGCGAGCCGGGAATGGGTTCGGCGGGCGTGGAGGGCATGTCGTAGCGCGAGGCGATTTCGTTTTGCAGGTATTCGCGCAGACGTTCTTCCGAGAGCGAGGCGCTGAGTGGGATGGAAATTTCGGCGGGCGCGCGATTCCAGAGATAGTTCCAAAAGCCGCCCCAAAAATCTCCGCCCGTGCGGACGAGGTCGGCGGCGGCGAGCATGGTTTCTACATCGGGTTGAAAGCCAATGACCGCCGGGTCTATGTGAATGGCGGCTTCGCCGTAAAACACTTCAATGGGAGAGGTGTACACTTCCAGCAGGCGCTGCGAGGCTTCTGTGGGCGTCAGCCCGCCTACCGGCACGCCCGCAATGGTCATATTGACGGGGTAGTTATTGCGCTGGCGGCTGTACCCAACAAGCGCAACAATGCTTAGCACAAGCCCAACCGTGAGCAGTAAGATGGATGCGGCGCGCAGAATGGTATTGGCGTTGCGGTTTCTCAAAAATCCTCCGAAAATGTCTGAATGTCACAAAAAAAGTATAACACAGGCAAAAGCGGGTTGTGCTAGAATACGCAAGCCGTCTCCGGCTCATCTTAATACTTGAAAGAAGGATATATGCTTCGTTCTTTCCTTATTTACCTTTCCAAAGCCGCTTGGGCGCAGAACCTTGTTACCCATTGGAGTTTTGCGTGGCGCACCGCTTCCCGCTTCATTGCCGGCACAAAGTTGGAAGACGCCATGCGCGTTGTGAAGGAACTTAATGCAAAGGGGATTAACGTCACGCTGGACCATTTGGGCGAACATACCAACACGCCCGAAGAAGCGCGGCAAGCCGCCGAAGATATTTTTGCCACGTTAGACGCGCTGGGCGCAGACCCTCAAGCGCGCGGCAATGTCTCCATCAAATTGACTCAAATTGGGCTGGGGTTGGATGAAACGATTTGCGCCGAAAATTTAGAGCGCATTCTTGCGCGCGCCAAACAAAATAATACCTTTGTGCGGGTGGATATTGAAGATACGCCCTACACAGATAAGACCATCAATATGTATTACGCCATGCGCGAAAAAGGCTATTCCAATGTAGGCATGGCAGTTCAAGCCTACTTGTTCCGCTCCGAAGCCGACACGCGCCGCCTAATGCAAGATAAAACGCCCATCCGTTTGGTGAAGGGCGCGTACAAAGAGCCGCCCGATAAAGCCTTCCCCGCCAAAGCGGACGTGGACGCAAACTATGATTTGCTCGCCAAAATTTTGATGGATACGTCCCTTTCCGCTCAGACCAAACTCTCCGCCGATGGGCGCGTTCCCGCCATCCCCGCCATAGCCTCGCATGACGAGAAGCGCATTGCCTTCGCCAAACAATACGCCGAGAAAATTGGCTTGCCCAAAGATGGTTTGGAATTTCAAATGTTGTACGGCATTCGCCGCGACTTGCAAGAAAGCCTTGTAAAAGAAGGCTACCCCATGCGCGTTTATGTTCCCTTTGGCACGCATTGGTATCCGTATTTTATGCGCCGCCTTGCCGAGCGACCCGCGAACATTTGGTTCTTTATTTCCAATTTCTTTAAGGGATAAAAAACAAAGACCTGATAGGTTTTTCAAAACCTGTCAGGTCTTATAGTTTAAGGAAAAGCCATGCGCCCCGATTGGGATTCATATTTTATGAAAATTGCTTTCGCCGTCTCAGAGCGCAGCACCTGTGACCGCGCCTTTGTGGGTTGCGTTTTGGTCTTGGAAAAACGCATCTTGACGACGGGCTTTAATGGTTCGCCTAGCGGGCAGCCTCATTGTGACGAAGAGGGTCATCTTCTAGTGGAAGGGCATTGCGTCCGCACCATCCATGCGGAGACGAATGCCATCATCCAAGCCGCGCTGCACGGCGTTTCTACCAAAGGCGCAACCTGCTATGTGACGCATTTGCCTTGCATTAATTGCACAAAGGTTCTTATTAACGCGGGCATAGTTCGCATTGTGTACAGCGTGGCGTATCGCATGGATGAAAATGCCGTCAATTTTTTGAGGGCGGCAAATGTCGAAGTGATGCAGAAGGAATTTGAGCAGTAAGGCAGCAGTCTTCGGACTACTGGACACGGTCATAAGTTGTGTTTTTTGTTTTAACGCAAAGCCGCCAAGACGCGAAGGGAAAAGCCGCTTTGCTCCTTGGCGTTAAAAAGCGCAATTTGTCCCGCGCTGAGTGTTACTGAGGTTGTGGACTCCGCTAAATTTTTGCGGTATCTTACGGATTCAAAAGTCTCCCGACTTTTGAACGCCAACGACGGGAGTCGTTGACTCCGCCAAATATTCAACTTCACCAACGACAGGAGGTTGTAATGAAAAAACTTTCTTTCATCTTTTTAGCGTTGTTCTTGGTTGCCTGTTCCGCCAAATCCACCGCCGCGTCAACGGCTACTTTAACCCTTGCGCCTACATTTACCCCCGCTCCGACTCTCACATCTACTTCAACACCTGACACTGTGACACTTGACACTGTGACACCTGACACTGTGACACCCGACACTGTGACACCCGACACCGAAACACTTCCCCCCATCGAGACCGTGCCGTTTAACGAAAAGACCTACAAAATCCTCTCCCAACTGGACGTAGAGGCATGGGAGGCTGCCGCCGGGCGAGCCCTCACGCCGAAAGACATAATAGATGCCTCCAAACTGGGCGACGTTACCCCCTTCCCCTCCGACGCGCTGGTGACGGGGTTTTATCCTTTCACAAATGCTGATGGCTCAATAGAAATGAAGCCGATAGTGGATAAAAAAGTGGGGGCGGATAAGTTGCCGATGACTTACGAGGCGGTGATGCTAGAAAAAATAAAAGATAAAATACCAAAAGATATATTGAAGATAGCAGAAAAAGAAGGGGTGGGTGTAGATAAACTTTTGGCAGTGATATGGAGAGTGAATACGCCA
>Ga0172370_10003321_pt1 | contig 22395 bp, 18 predicted proteins | sample LakKiv5m_FD_114538 | JGI IMG/M metagenome (GOLD analysis project Ga0172370, IMG submission 114538) | Freshwater microbial communities from Kabuno Bay, South-Kivu, Congo - kab_022012_11.5m | ecosystem: Environmental > Aquatic > Freshwater > Lake | place: Democratic Republic of the Congo...
TAAAAAACCGGCAGGGAATCCGGCATCTCAACACGAAAAAATAATTGAGGTTATTTCGATGCAATACACCACCCTGGGACGCACCAACCTGCGCGTGAGCCGCACCTCCTTCGGCGCGCTGCCGATTCAGCGCGTCACGCTGGAAGAGGCGGCGCTGCTGCTGCGTAAGGCCTATGACAACGACATCAACTTTCTCGATACCGCGCGCGGCTACAGCGACAGCGAGGAGAAAATCGGCCACGCGCTGGCAAATGTGCGCGACAGCATCGTCATCGCCAGCAAGTCCGGCGCGAAGGATGCGGCGACCTTTCGCGAGCACCTGGAGACCAGCCTGCGCAACCTGCGCACGGACTATATCGATGTATACCAGTTCCACGTCCCGAGCCGCATGTTCACCGCGGACGACGACGTTTACCAGGCGATGCTGGAGGCGCGGGAGCAGGGAAAGATCCGCTTTATCGGTATCTCCTGCCACCGGTTGGATGTGGCGCGCCAGGCGGCCGCTTCGGGCCTGTATGACACCGTGCAGTTCCCGATGAGCTGCATCTCGTCGAAGGAAGACCTGCAGCTTATCGACGATTGTAAAAAGAACAACGTGGGGCTGATCGGCATGAAGGCGCTGGCCGGCGGGCTGATCACTAACGCGCGTACTTCCTTCGCCTTCCTGCGGCAGTTCGATAACGTGGTGCCCATCTGGGGCGTGCAGCGCGAGTGGGAGTTGGACGATGTGCTGGCGCTGGAAGCCAACCCGCCGGCGCTGGATGAGGAAATGTGGGCGGCCATCGAGCGCGATCGCGCGGCATTGCGGGAGGATTTCTGCCGAGCGTGCGGCTACTGCCTGCCTTGCCCGGCGAACATCCCCATCCCCATGGCCGCGCGTATGAAGCTGCTGCTGCGCCGCATGCCGTATCAGCCCTACCTGACCGCGGAGTGGCAGACGAACATGGCGCGCATCGAGGACTGCACCGCCTGCGGTCACTGCACCGACAACTGCCCCTACGGCCTCGACACCCCCGCCATGCTCCGCCGCAACCTGGAAGACTACCGCGCCTTTTTAGAAGCGCGGAAATAAGAGCGGGGATCGCTTTTAATAATGATTGAAATGATGTTCAAAAGATTGAAATGATAAGTTTATTTTGTTCAAAATAAACTTATCTTATCAATCTTTTGAACATCATTTCAATCATTTTTAAAAAGCGATCCCCGCTATATTATACCGTTATTCGGGCGGTTTCGAAGAAGGCCAGCACGTTTTCGATGGGCGTGTTTTGCTGGATATTATGGATGGCGCAGGCGACCATGCCGCCGTTCTTGCCCAGGATGCGGACGCGCTCGGCGGTCTGCGCGCGCACCTCGTCGGGAGTGCCGAAGGGCAGCACGCGCTGGGTGTCAACCGCGCCGCCCCAGAAGACCAGCTTGCCGCCCCATTTCGCCTTCAGCGTCTCCGGCTCCATGCCCGCCGCCGAGCACTGCACCGGGTTGATGATATCGACCCCGATCTCCACGAAATCGTCCAGGAACGCCGCAATCGACCCGCAGGTATGGAACAGCACTTTCCAACCGGTATTCTCGTGAATCCACTCGATCATATTCCGGTGATGCGGCAAGAAGAATTCGCGGTAAGTCGCCGGGTTGATGAACGGCCCGCCCTGCGCGCCGAAGTCGGTGCCGCTCAGGCCCAGCACCTCGATGCGGTCGCCCAGTGCCTGGTGAAGCAATTTCAGGTTCTGCATGGCGCAGTCTGCCTGCAGCGCGAAGATGCCTTTGATGTATTCTGGATATTCCAGGTGGGCGGCATACCACTCCTCCGGGTCGCGGATTCCCTTTGGGTGCTTGTTGCCGGGGCCGGGCACCACGGCAATGTCGCCCAGCCCGCCGCCGCCGAACCAGTGCACCAGCGCCAGCTCGGTATTCCTATACAGGTCTTCCGATTGTTTCCGCAGGCTTGCCAGGTCTTCATCTGGGATGATGCCGAACTGCCCCTCCGCCCACTCCTCTGGCCGCAGTTTGTCCGGGTCGATGGGCTCCTGCCGCACGATGGCGTCGAAGTAATACCCGCCCTTCGGCATGTGGCCGGAAGGCGGCACGCTGGCGTCGCCGCCGGGATAAAGGTACAGGTCGCCGTCCGGGCCGGTGGTGTAGACGAAGCCGCCGGGAACCAGCACGTCGGTGCCGTCGAAGAGCCGCCATGGCTTCCAGTTCTCGTTGCGGAAGCCGAACATGGTCATCGGCGCGCGCACCGGCGCGGTATCTACGCCCAGCAGCGCGCGCACGCTGTCATCGACCATGCCGAGCACCTGAAACGGCTCGTGTACCTTCACCGGCTCCGCCGGCAGGCCCAGCCCGGCGCGCAGCTTCGCCAGCGTGCCGGCGGCGATGCCGGACACCGGCGTGGCATCGAGGTCGATGGGCGTGCGATCGGGAGTCTGGTGATTCAAAGCCGCGCGAACGCGCTCGCGAGAAGTCATGGTTCACCTCCGGTGCGAAGTTTGAAGTTTATCACCATTTTAGCGCATTCCAGTTTGAAGAGAAAGGGGATATGGTATCCCTGAATCCTCGCGCCCGCCGTGACGCGCCTGGGTGGAAGTTTCTTCACCGCAAAGGCCGACACGAACCCGGCGCCGATACCCGGCCTACTATTAATCCCCCGGGGTACAGTCACGCATTTTCCGGCTGAAAACCAATCGGGCACAGGTTGTATCGAACGGGTAGAGCGCCGGGTGCGGTTTCGGAACATAGGGGAAAATACGAGACAATCACCCTGCCGCTTTTCTCATCATTCATGAGCCGGTTTCCGCTTTGCATACCGGGCATGCCGGATCAGACCGCCGACTTCTCCTTCACCGGCAGCGTTTCCGCTACCAGCTCGGCGATGTCGCGGACCTGTACCTTTTCGGCGCTCTCGTCCTTCAGGCCGTCCTCGAACATGGTCATGCAGTAGGGGCAGGAGACGCACACCGTATCCGGCTTCTCGCGCAGGGCTTCCCGCACGCGCTCCAGGTTGATGCGCGTGCCGGTGTTTTCCTCCATCCACATGCGCCCACCGCCGGCGCCGCAGCAGAAGGCGTTGTTGCGCGAGCGCTCCATCTCCGCCGGCGCTTTGCCGGTGGCCGCCGTCGCCACCGCGCGCGGGGCGTCGTATACGTCGTTATGCCGGCCCAGGTAGCAGGAATCGTGGAAAACGACGTTGCCGGCTTTAGCGACGGCGCCGATCTTCAGCCTGCCATCTTTTATCAACCGATCGATCAGCTCGCTGTGGTGGAGCACCTCCACCTCCAGTCCGTATTGCCGGTAGTCGTTCTTCAGCGTGGAGAAGCAGTGTGGGCACTGGGTGATGATCTTCTTCACCCCGCGCTCCTTGAACATCTTCACGTTCTCCTGGGCCATGCGGTCAAAGACGTATTCGTTTCCCAGCCGCCGCAGGCTGTCGCCGCAGCACTTCTCATCGCGGCCTAAGATGCCCCACGATACGCCGGCGGCATCGAGCACCTGGGCCAACGCAGTGGTAACCTGCTTGTTGCGCGAATCGAACGCGCCCGCGCAACCCACGAAGAAGAGATATTCCGTCTCCTCGGTGAACGGCTTGACGTCCAACTCGGCGGTCCACTTGGTGCGCTCGGCGGGGGCGATGCCCCACGGATTGCTGCGCTGCTCCATGTTCTCGAACAGGTTGAGCAGCTCCTCGGGAAACTTCGCTTGCTCCTCGACCAGGCTGCGGCGCATTTGCAGGATCTTCGGCATCTGCTCGATGAAGACCGGGCACACCTCCATGCACGCGCCGCAGCTCGTGCACGCCCACAGCGTTTCCTCGCTGATGGTGCCTTCGCGGTGCTCGCCGATCAGCGACAGCGCCGGCGATTTTCCTTGACGCATGCGCGGACCGTTTTCCAGCAGATTCATTTTGATGTCGTGCACGACTTCCTTCGGGTTAAGAGGCTTGCCGGTGTTTGTCGCCGGGCAGACATCCTGGCAGCGCCCGCATTCGGTGCAGGAATAGGAGTCGAACAGGTCCTTCCAGGTGAAGCCGTTCACCGCGCCCACGCCGAAGGCGTTCCCTTCCTTGAATTCCTCGCGCAGCAGCGTATTCACCCTGCCGAAGCTGCGCAGGAAGCAGTTCGGGATGGCGGTGAGGATGTGCATATGCTTGCTGTAGGGCAGGTAGTTCAGGAATGCCAGCAGCACAACGGCGTGGATCCACCAGAAGCCCAGCATGATCGCCATCAGCGCGATGCCGTTCATACCGGTCATCAGCCGGGCGATGCTGGCGGAAACCAGCATGCCGCTTTCATATCCCTCGCTGAAAGCAGCAATTTCCGCCGCGTGCATCATGAAAAAGGCGATCATCAGGCCGGCAATCATTGCCAGGATAATAAAGGCGTCACGACTGCGCGCTTCGATATATTTCGGCGGGAAGAACAGTCGCCGGGCTACCGCGTTGCCGATGACAATCAGTGTAAGCAGCGAAACGATATCGAAGATTCCCGCCACCACCGGCCAGAATGGCAGCGCGTGCAACAGCATGCCGACGTTCGGAAACACGCCGGAGAATACGAACTCCGCATTGGCGACCAGCAGTACCAGGAACGTCCAGAAGATGAGGAAGTGGTTGAAGCCGAACTTATAGCGGCTGGTGGCCACGCGCTTCTGCCCGAACGCGTAGACGAGCATGCTCCAGCAGCGCCGGGCCGGTTGGTCGATGCGGTTTTCCTTTTTGCCCAGCGCCGTCAGGCGAAAGCGCGCCACGCAGCTTGCCGCGAAGGCCAGCAGGCTGATGATCAGGATTATAGTAAAGAGTATCGGTTGTCCCATTTATTCCTCCGCTCCATCACATTTGTAGGGAACGCCCTCCGTGGCGTTCCTGTTATTGTTGTTCCGCCCGATATTGTTTAACAGGGGCCGGGAACGCCGCGGAGGGCGTTCCCTACCTATTTATCTTCGGCTGCCCGTTCCGCTTCAGCTCGCGGATGCAATTGGTGAAGGCCGGGATGACCTGGAACAGGTCGCCGACGATGCCGAAGGTGGCAACCTCGAAGATCGGGGCGTCCTTGTCGCGGTTGATGGCGATGATGGTGTCCGAGTCCTGCATGCCGACCAGGTGCTGAATGGCGCCGGAGATGCCGCAGGCGATGTAGATGCGCGGGCGGACGGTTTTCCCCGTCTGGCCGACCTGCCGCTCCGGGGGCATCCAGCCTGCGTCCACCGCGCTGCGCGATGCGCCCACCACACCGCCCAATTCATCGGCCAGTTCCTGCAGCATGGCGAAGTTTTCCCGTCCCATCAGGCCGCGCCCGCCGGAGACGATGATGTCCGCCGCCGCCACATCTACCGCGTCTTTGCGCGAGCTGTCGCGGATCACCTCCAGCACCTTGACAGCGATATTCGCTTCGTCCGGGGTGAAGGGATCGCGGATGATCTCGCCGACCGCGCCGGCAACGCGAAGGGGCATGGGCATCACGTGCGGGCGGACGGTGGCCATCTGCGGCCGCGTGCGCGTGCAAAGAATGGTGGCCATGATATTCCCGCCGAAGGCCGGGCGGGTCTGCATCAGGTTGCGGTTATCGTCGATGGAGAGTCCGGTGCAATCGGCGGTCAGCCCGGTCTGCATGCGCGTGGCCACCGCGCCGGCCAGGTCGCGTCCCAGGCCGGTAGCGCCCATCAGGATAACTTCGGGCTGGTATTTCCGGGTCAGAAACTGCACGCCTTGGAGATACGGTTCGGTGCGGTAATTCTTATAGACCGGCGCGTCGAGCAGGTAAGCCCGCGTTGCGCCGTAAGCAAAGGCTTCCCGGCATAATCCCTCGACGTTATCGCCGATCACCACGGCGCACAGGCGCACGCCCAGCGCCTTCGCCAACTCGCTCCCCACGCCCAGCAGCTCCCAGGAGACCTTCGCCGCTTCGCCATCTGTTTGCTCGACGAACACCCACACGTCGCGGTATCCCGCCAGATAGGCCGCCAGTTTCGCCTCTTCGTCATCCTGCTCCGGCTCCTGCCCGGCGGCGCTCTTTGCCAGCTCCTCGAGAATCTTCAGCTCCTCGGGCGTGAAGAACATCTCCAGCGCCTCCGCCGGGCATACCTTGACGCACTTGGAACAGCCTTTGCACTTTTCCACCGAGATGATCGGCGCGCCGTCGGCATCCATGGTAATGGCGTCGAATGGGCACGACGCCTCGCAGCGGGCGCCGCAGGCAATGCAGGTATCTGGCTTCAACCGGGCAATGCCGCGCGGTTTCTTCGGTTTCTTCTCGTCAGCCATCGATAGTATCCTCAGTTGGATGAATAACCTGTAGGGAACTCCTTCCGTGGCGTTCCATTTTCGTCGTTCAACCCGGTGCGGTTTACGGCAACCAGGAACGCCACGGAGAGCGTTCCCTACCCGGTCGCCTTACACGTTCAGTAAATCTTTCCCGACCAGCTTTTCCACCAGCAACGTGGCGGCGCCGTCCGGATCGCTGGCGCCGTCGCCGACGATCTCACCTTTCGCGCGTTCGGGGGAGAATATCTTGTTCACCTGAGTAGGCGAGCCTTTCAGGCCGATGGTGTTCGCGTCCAGCTCCATCACCTTGTTGTCCCAGATGGGTATCGCGGCGGTCTGCGCGACCAGGCGGCGGGGCACGGTGGGGTAGCGCGGCTTGTTGATTTCGCGTACCACGGTTACTACCGCGGGAAGAGGCGCCTCGACGATTTCATGTCGGCCTTCCAGCTTTCGCCGGACGCGCACGACCTTGCGCTCGAGATCTACCAGCAAAATCTCATCCACCAGCGTTAACTGCGCGTAATCCAGCCGCGTGGCGATGCCGGGACCCACCTGCGCGGTGTCGCCGTCAATAGTTTGTTTGCCGCAGATCACCAGCGCCACCTCTTCCTTCTCTGCGTAGCGGGCGATGGCCGCGGAGATCACCTTGCTGGTGGAGAGGGTATCGGCCCCGCCGAACACGCGATCAGAAAGGAGAGCTACTTCGTCCGCGCCCACCGCCAGCGCTTTGCGCAGCGTGGCGTCCGCGTTCGGCGGTCCCATCGAGATCGCCGCCACGCGGAATCCGTAGCGATCCTTCAATCGCAGGCTCTCCTCCAGCGCGTGGGTGTCGAAGGGGTTCATGATGAACGGCACCCCTTCGCGGATGAGCGTATTGGTGACCGGATCGATTTTTACCTGGGTGGTGTCGGGCACCTGCTTAATGCATGAAATCACAAGCATGATCTGAATCCTTATTCAAAGGCGTCCAGCCGTGAAAGATGAGGCGACATAGCTGTCTGTTTTCTCCTGATTCAGGGGTAAGTCCTTCATTTTTTTTACAATTTGTGAAATTATTCCCTATCTATTCTATCAATTTGGTAAGATGTAGAAAAGGTTTATGAGCAGTTACTGTGATATTTCTCTCAATTATACCCGAAATGCCTTACACTGTCATAATGCCGGCATTGGCGATATAATAGGAGCTCGGAGTTCCCAACGGCTACCCGAGGTATTCACGATGAGCTTATTGGGCATCGACATCGGCTCCAGCCAGTGCAAAGCGGTGGCATTTTCGGCTGCCGGGGAGATTCTCGCCGCGGCCACGCACGATTATGTCCCGAATTATCCCACACCGGGTCGGGCGGAGATGGACCCGCGCCGGTTCTGGGAAGCATTTTGTGCCGTCACGCGCCGGGCCGCCGCCGAAACGAAATCAGATCCCGTCACCGCACTGGCTATCAGCTCGCACGGCGAAACCTTCTTTCCAGCCGATGCGCGGGGGGAGCCGGTTGGCCTCGCGATCCTCAACATCGACAACCGGGCCATCGCCGAAGCCGGCTGGTTCGGAGATACACTGGGCCGGCGTAGAATTTTCGAGATTACCGGCCTGGTAGTTCACCCGATGTTCCCGCTGGCGAAGATGCGCTGGCTGCGGCTTCATCAACCGGAGATGGTGAGCGCTGTGCGATTCATGAGCGTGATCGACTACATCATGCACCTGCTTGGAGTGTCGCCGTGCATCGACCTGTCGCTCGCGTCGCGTTTTATGGTCCTCGATGTCCGGGCACGGCGCTGGTCGGAGGAGATGCTGGCCGTCGCCGGATTGACCGCGGACCGCCTGCCTGTTCCCGTACCCGCGGGCACAATCGCGGGACGGCTGTCCCGCACCGCCGCCGTCGATCTCGGGCTGGCGCCGGACACTCCGGTGGTGGTGGGCGGGCACGATCAGCCGGCCGGCGCGCTGGGCGCGGGGGCGACGGCGCCGGGCATGGTCTCCGACTCCGCCGGCACTTATGAATGCCTGCTGGCCGCGGTGGAGCAGCCCAGCCTTGACGAGGTGGCGCTCTCCGCCAGCCTGAACTCCGGCTGCCACGTGCTGCCCGATCTTTATGCGACCATCGCCTATTTCCCCTCGGGATTGATGGTGAAGTGGTTCCACGATCTATTCGCCGGCGACGAGGATGAGCAGCAGTTCTACGCGGCCATGGAGGCGCGCGCGCCAGCCGGCCCGACCGGCCTGTATGTGACTCCCCACCTCATCGGCACTTGCGTTCCTTCCTTCGACCCGCGCGCCACCGGCGTCATCGCCGGCCTGACGCCCACCGCCGATCGTTATGCGTTGTATAAAGGCGTGCTGGAGGGCGTGGCCTGCGAACTGTCGGTGGTGACGGAGATGCTGGCGCGCGCGGTGGGGCGGTTCGACGCCATCCACATTTACGGCGGCGGGGCGCGCTCTCAACTTGGCATGCAATTGCGCGCGGCGCTGACCGGTTGCCGCATGCAGTTTATGCAGAGCCGCGAGGCCGTCTGCCTCGGCACCGCGCTGCTCGCCGGCGTGGCCTCCGGCGTCTACGCGAATTACGACGAAGCCGCGGCGCGGGCGGTGAAAGTATCCGGCGCCGTAGAGCCGAATCATGAATGGGCGGACGCTTATCGGAAGCAATCGGAGCGATACCGGATGCTGTATCCGGCGCTGGCGTCGCTGCGCGAGGGGTGATGATGGATGGTTGGTCGGATTGTCGGAGGTCGGACATGTCTGACATGTCCGACCTCCGACAATCCGACCAACCATCTATAAATCCACCGATCCTTAACTTATGAAAGGATTACCACGTTGTCTCAACACAAGACCGGGCTCGATGCCCTTGCCGTATTGCCGCTCAAGGAGATCATGGATCGCGCTTATCGCCGCCACGTGGTGGTGCCGGCGTTCAACGTCGCCTATATGCCGATGCTCGCGCCCATCGCTGACACGTTGAAGGAGTGCCGTTCCTTCGGATTGATCGAGGTGGCGCGGCCCGATATCGAGATGTTCGGCGCGGAGAGCTACCGGGCGGTGGCGGAGGAGTTCGCGCGCCGCGCGGACCGGCGCTTTGCTCGCCTGCACCAGGACCACGTGCCGGTTATCGATCAAAATCTCGACCGCGTGGACTGGCGCCCGCTCATCACGGAGGCGCTGGAGCTGGGTTACGATTCGGTGATGGTGGACGGCTCGCGGCTGGAGCTGGAGGAAAACATCGCGGTGACCCGCGAGGTGGGGCAGATGGCGCACCCGGGCGCGGCGGTAGAAGCGGAGCTGGGCGCCGTACTCGGACACGAAGCCGGACCGCCGCCGCCCTACGAGGAGCTGTTCGCCTCCGGGCGCGGCTTCACCGATGTAGAGGAGGCACGCCGTTTCGTCAGTGAATCCGGCGTGGACTGGCTCTCGGTGGCCATCGGCAACATTCACGGCGCCATTACCGGCGAGGCGAAGGACGCGAAGAAGGTGCAGGCGCGGTTGAATATCGATCACCTGCGCGCCATCTCCGACGCGGTCGGCATCCCGCTGGTGCTGCATGGCGGCTCCGGCATTGAGCTGGAATACGTGCTGCGCGCCATCGAGAACGGCATCACCAAGATCAACGTCGGCACCGCCGTGCGTCAGCCTTATGAGGAAGTGATGCGCGAAACCGGTGACATCGCCCGCGCTCAAGCCGCTGTCGCCCGTGCCACCCGCGAGCACCTGCAAGACTACCGCATCCTCGCCAGCGCGGAGCGATTGATCGATTGAGATTTCAGCGCTTCTCGTATGATCGCTTCGGCGATAGGGGCGGCGACGGCGCCGCCGTGGCCGCCGTGCTCTACCATTACCACCACGGCGATGGTAGGGGCTTCGGCGGGGGCGTAGCCGGCGAACCAGGCGTGATCTCCGCCGTTGGGAGCCTGCGCGGTGCCGGTTTTGCCGGCGATATGCAGCGTGGGGTCGAGCGAGCGGGCGGTGCCTTCCGACGTTACCGCGCGCAGGCCGCGGGCGATGCTCTGCAGCGTGGTGGGCTTCAACTCGAGCCGAGTCGGCGGTTTGGTCGGCATCGTTTCCATACCGACGCTCTTCACCAGCCGCGGGTATACCAGCTTGCCGCCGTTGGCGACCGCCGCTATGACGCGCGTCGCCTGCAGCGGGGTGAGGGTGAGCGATGACTGTCCTATGCCGACCTGCAGCGTCTCGCCCGGCATCCATGGAGAGCGGCGGATTTTCTTTGCCCAGCCTGGATCGGGCACCATTCCGCTCGCTTCGGGAAGGATACCGGAGCGCTTTTCTTTGCCGGGCAACAACGGCTTCACTCGCGGCAGCAGGTTTACCGGCTGCCCAAGGCCGAAGCGGCGCGCCATATCGGCCAGCGCCTGGATGCCTGCCTTTTCCGCCATCTGCGTGAACGCCGAGTTGCATGATTGCGCGATGGCCTCAGTAAAGCCGATGGTGCCATGTCCGTTGCGCTTCCAGCAACGGACGCTGCGATAGCGGCCATTGCAGTAAAAGTAGGAGTTGGGCGTGACGGCGCCTTTTTCCAGCGCGGCGGAAGCGGTGACGATTTTAAACACCGATCCCGGCGGATACACGCCGGCGGTAGCCCGGTTCAACTCCGGTTTCTGCGACCCGTGAAGCCAGGCAAGCAAGGCGGGCGTGACGCGACCTGACATCAGATTCAAGTCGTATTCCGGCATGCTGGCCAGCGCCAGCACGTCGCCCGTGCGGGGGTCGAGCGCTATCGCCGCTCCCGCGCGCTTCGCAAATCCCGCCTCCGCCACGCGCTGCACGTCGCGGTCGATGGTCAGCATCACCGGATTGCCGGGTTGCGGGGGAACGCTCTTTAGCTTGCGCAGCACCCGGCCCATGGCATCCACTTCCACCTGCTCGCCGCCCTCTACGCCGCGCAGCGTCGCTTCGAAAGCTCGCTCGAGGCCGGTTTTGCCCAGGCGGTCGCCGAGATGATAACTCTCGCGGAGCGCCGCCAGCTCGGTCGCGTCGATCTCCCGCACATAACCGAGCAGGTGAGCCGCCAGCGCTCGGTCGGGATAGAAGCGCACCGGCTCGTCGCGAAGATACACGCCCGGCAAGTATAGCTCATACTCCTCGCCGCCCTCCAGCCGCGGCAGTGATTCCTCCAGCCGCGAGACTGCGTCGATGCTCATATTGCCGGCCAGCCGCACGGGAAGGTAGCTCGGATAGCGCCGGAAATCCTCCAGCGTCTTCTCTGCGACCTTCATGTCGGGGTATACGCCCAGTTCGACCAGCCGCTTAAGCAAATTCGGCCATGACTTGCGCGGCACTTCACCCGGCACCAGCCACGCCGCTGCCCCGGGGATATTGGTTGCCAGTTCGCGCCCGTTACGGTCGAGAATCAGCCCGCGCGGCGCCGGCGCCCGCACCCAGCGCAACCGGTTGCGGTCCGACGCTTTACGCAGCTCGCTCCCCTGCGCCAGTTGCAGGAAGGCCAGCCGCCCCACGAACACCAGGCCGGCCGCCAGCAAGATGAACCGCAACAGTGTCAGGCGATGGAAGAACATAATAGTGAATGGAGAATGAAGAATGGTGAATGGAGAATGGTGAATGAACATTCTAAATTCTCCATTCACCATTCACCATTCACCATTCTCCTATGCTTCGCCCATCGCGCGCTTTCTGATGCCTTCAAACATGTCATCGACATTCGCGCGCGCCAGTTTGCCGATGAGGGTTTTGATGATCGGGCCGATGAGGGGGACATTGATGTCGCAATCCAGCGCCATGTGCATGCGGGTTCCGCCGTCTTTTTCCTCGAAGGTCCACACGCCGTCATACTGATCCCAGTCGCCGCTCAATACTTTGAAGCGACAGATATGCGCGGCATCGTCCCATTCGTCCTCCTCACGCCATTTCAGCGTCCTGTTCAACTTCTCCACGACGCCGACCCAATCGGAGATGAAGCCTTTTTCCGTATGCTCGACGATAGTGATCGACTTGACGTCGGGGAAGAACTCAGGGAACCGCTCGATATCTTTGGCGATGACATATACCGTCTCCAGCGGCGCCGGGATAAATATTTCAGTTTCCACATGTGGCATAAGTGTTTCCCATCAATAAAGATATTCTTGTAATTATCCGCGGCCTTGTTAATTCCTGCCTTTTTTGATGTGCAGCGGGTTGACGCCGCTTTCATACTACATAAGGCTACCTGTACAACATAACGGAGTAGCTATAACACTGGTTGCGGTTACGGACAGATAGATACGGCATGATACTTTACCGATAACTTTCCGCATTATGAAAGCGGCGTCATCTCGCCGCACTCCGAAAAGTGTCGCGTCTTGCGTTGACAGCGATAACGCGGCAGAATATGTTATTATCCGAAACTTGCGGAGGATGGTTATGGCTCGATGGTGCGCGCTTGCGTTGTTGTTGTCACTATGCTGCCTGCAAGCCGGGGCGCAAGAAGTCGCCTTCCCTCCTCATCCGCGGCTGGAGTATACGGCGGCGGAATTAGCGGCATGGAAGGCCGACCCCGCGCGGCAGGCGGAGATCGGGGGGATCGTGGCGCGGGCGGACGCGCTGCCGGAGAAACCGCTGGAGGTGCCGCAAAAGCCCGGCGACTGGATCTTCTACTACGCCTGCCCGGATGACGATGCGTTCCTGAGCGCGGAGACGCCGGAGAAGCACGTCTGCCCGCGTTGCGGCAAGGTTTACACCGATGAGCGCACGCAGGCCGCCTACCGCACACAGCTCAACGATCGGCTCAACCGCGACTGCCGCGCGTTGGCCCTCGCCTATGCCCTTACCGGCGAGGCGAAATACGCGCGTCCGGTGCGAGACGCGCTGCTGGAGATGGCGCGGCTGTACCCTACCTTCGAGCGGCATGACCGCTGGGGGCGTAAAGGCCCGCTGGCGGGTATCGGCGGCTGGCGTTACGCGCAGTTGCTCGACGAGGCGGTGGCGCTCATCGACCTGTCGAAGGCGTATGACCTGATCGCCGGCAGCCTGACCGCGGTCGAGCGGGACACGATCGAGCAGCAACTCCTCGGCTACGTGGCGCGGAATATCCAGCAATACCAGCACTTCGCGGGTGACAAAAACAACCACCGCACCTGGTTCAACGCCGCATATGCCAATGTTGCCGTCGCCATCGGGGACGAGAAACTGCTTCGCGACGCGATAGATGCGCAAGGCGGATTGCTCTGGCAGCTCGACAACAGCATAACTACGGACGGCATCTGGTATGAAGGCACCATGGCCTACCACTTCTACGCCCTGCAGGCAGTGCAGGATACGCTGGACGCCGCCCGCCGCGCCGGCTTGACCTTCGCGGAGGATGCCCGCCTGAAGAGCCTGTGGCTGGGGCCGATGCAGCTTACCTACCCGAACGGCGCCTTTCCGGTAATCAACGACAGTGATCCGGGCAATCTGCGCGACCGGCAGGTCTTTTACCGCTGGGCGCTGGACTACTTCAACGATCAGCGCTTCGCCGGGCTGGCCGGGGCGGGGCAGGAGCAGGCGGCGCCGCTGAGCAGTGCGGACCTGGCCGGCATCGGACTGGGCGTGCTGCGGCGGCAAAACGGCGGCAACCCGCTGTGCGCGATGATCGACTACGGCATCCACGGGGGCGGGCATGGCCACCCGGATAAATTGAGCATCGTGTTGTTCGGTTTGGGACAGGAGCTGGTGCTCGACAATGGCCGCATCAGCTATTCGGTGCCCGAGTACCGCACCTGGTGCCGCACCACCGCCGCCCACAACACGGTGGCGATCGACGGCAAGGACCAGCGCGAGGATACGGGCCGCATGCTGTTCTTTACCGAAACGCCGAAATACAGCGCCGCGCTGGCCGCCAGCGACGGCGCCTATCCGGGTTACGCCCTGCGGCGCTTTTTGGTGCTATCCGACGATATGCTGGTGGATGTCTTCGCCGTGCGGGGGGAGCAGCAGGCTCGGTTCGACTGGTTCCTGCATGGCCGCGGCGCGCCGGCGGCTGACGTTGCAATGGCGGAACGGGTGGAGCCGCTTGGCGCGGAGAACGGCTACCAGCACCTGAAGGAGCTGCGGCAGGGCGCGGGCGCGCCGGCGGCGGCCTTCACCTTCATGCTGGACGGCGGCAAGTTCTACCGCGCGCACTTCGTCGGCGATACGGACTCTACCTTCGTCAGCGGCATCGGCATCGGCTACAATCTAGGCGACCGCGTGCCCTTTCTACTGCGCCGGCGGGAAGCGGCATCTACCGTGTTCGTCACCGTTTACGATCTCTCCGGCACTGATACAATCGATCGCGTCGAGCGCATCCCGCTCAGCCTGGACGGAAAGGTGGTGCCGGAAACAGATGGGGTGGGGCTGTTGATTCACACGACTCACGGCGTCCAGTCCGTCGGCCTGGATCTGCGCGATGAGCCGGAAAAACCGCTGGTGCTGCAAGGTCAACCTATTGAGCGCTGCCTTTATCCTGCACTCACTCAATAGTATCTTCAAGCGTACTCCAGAGGAGGTGCTGGATGATGAGGAATAAAGAATTCGATTGCGTCGAAATGAAGCATCGAGCAGCCGAGAAAGTACAGAACCGTCTGGCGGGAATGAGTGATGAAGAAAAGATCGCCTATTTCAAGCGCATAGGCGATGAATTTCGTATTCGACAAAAAGCGAACCAATCCCAGAAGATACCTTCAACTGGGACCGATAATTAGAGTCCCAGTTTACGCGCCGAACTTTTCCGCCCGCAGCGTATAACTGGTTAGCAGCTTCATCACGTCCTTGCCGGTGATGCGCAGCAGGGAGCCCCGGGCGCAGGGGCGCTCGCCGAAGGAGGTTACTTCATCCGTGCGGGCGTGCGGTCCCCACAGCACGATGGGAAGCGGCTCGCCGGTGTGGTCCATGGCGGCCACCGGGGTGCTGTGGTCGCCGGTGACGACGACGTAGGTGTCCTTGACGTGCTCCAGTATATAGCCCACCAGGCGGTCCAGCTTCTCGACGGCCTGCACCTTCACCTGTGCCTGCCCATCATGACCGCCCACATCCGGGCCTTTCAGGTTGCAGAGCACGAAGGGACGGCGGGAAAGCGCATCGACCACCGCCTTCGCCATGGCAATCTCGTCGGTCCGCAGATCGCCGCTTGCTTCGGCCAGCTCGATCACTTCCATTTCCAGGTACTTGCCGATGCCCTTCACCAGACCGACTTCCACCACCATGGCGCCGGAAAAGCCGTAGCTCTCATCGAAGGAGGGCAGGTCGGGAGCGCCGCCGGCGCCGCGCGGGAGGGCGATATTCGCCGGGTTCAACCCCGCCGCTTCGCGCGCCTTGTTGACCGGGTGGTCCTTGAGAATCTCGTATGACTTCCGCACGAACCAGTTCACCATTCTGGCGGTCACCTGGCTGGCCGGATCGGAGCCGTGCGCCTCGTGCGGTTTCTCTCCCTCGGCGTGCGGATCGGCGTCGGTTACGAAGGGACCTATGCCGGGGCCGCGGATGATCATTGCCGCGCGGTGCGCCACCGATTCTTTGAAGAGAAAAGTGCAATCGCCGTGCTGCAGGCCGTTCAGCGCCGCCGCCAGTTCATGGGTGCCTTCGGTGATGCGGCCCGCGCGGCGGTCGGTAATGCGCAGCTCGTCGTCCACGGTGGCGAAATTGACGCGGAAGCAGACATCTCCGCGCTTTACCTCCATGCCGATGCCCAGCGCCTCGAAAGGCCCGCGTCCCGTGTAATATTTATACGGATCGAAGCCGAGAATCGCCAGGTGTGCGGTGTCGCTGCCCGCGCGCACGCCCGGTCCGATGGGGTCCATCAACCCGTTTTCGCCTTCGGCTGCCATGCGGTCCAGGTTCGGCGTATTCGCCGCTTCGATGGGCGTTTTGCCGCCGAGTTCGGCCACCGGCCAGTCTCCCATGCCGTCGCCGATAATAATCACCATTTTGCCTAGTTCCATTATTATCTCCTCCCGGTAAGGTTCGGTTTGTCACTTTCTCCTCCCGGCAGTAGAATCCCTGCCGTCGTTTGAAACAGCAGATTACATTGATTTAGCCCTTCGGCTCGCCTTTACGGTAGATCAGCACTTCCGCTGCCTCGATGGTAACCAGCCCCTCCGTCACCATTTCGTCGATTACCGGCAGAAACGACTGGATGCGCTCGGGGAGATCGACGATCTCGATGATTACCGGTAGATCGACCGATAGGCGCAGAATGCCGGCATAGTGCAGGTGCGAGTGAGCGCCGTAGCCCATGACGCCGTGCAGCACGGTGGCGCCGGCCAGCCCATGCTCGCGCGCCGCCTCCACGATCGCCTCGTAAAGCGGGCGCCCGTGCCGGCGGTCGGAGTCGCCGATGAAGATGCGGAGCAGCTTGCCGCTGCGCGAGGATGAGAACGGCATGACGGTCCTCCTATCGCCAGATGAAGCCGGCGATCGCGTAGCCCACCGAGAAGGCCAGCAGGCAACCGAGCACAGACGCGGACAGGTAAAGCAGCGCCGTGACGGAGCTGTGCTCGCGGAACAGGCCCATTGTCTCCAGGCTGAAGGTGGAAAAGGTGGTGAAGGCGCCGAGAAAGCCGATGCCCAGGAACAGGCGCAATTGCGGTTTGGCCAGCCCGGCGTGGATCCACCAGCCGAGGAATCCCATCGCCAGGCAACCGAGCAGGTTCACTGCCAGCGTGCCGGTGGGGAAATTCAGCCGGTTCCCCTGCGCCAGTCCACCGAGCCCGTACCGCGCCAGCGCCCCCAGCGCGCCGCCCAGAGCAATGAGAATGATAGGAAGGTAAGATCGCATGGTAATAATAGTGGCTAGTGACTAGTGTCCTTATAATTAGAAGCTGATCATATTCTCGGCAAACTTTCCGTATAAAAAAGGACACTAGCCACTAACCACTAGCCACTCCTAAATTACTTCTTCCGCCGGCGTCACGTAGCCGCGCAGGCCGTGGCCTTTCCTCTGGCGCAACTCGCGCAGGTCGTCGAGCATGGCGTATACCGTCTCGCGCTCGGCCAGCGTCACCAGCATGTGCCGGTTGTCATTGGGAAGCGCCTCGTAATCCGTCTCAGCGACGATATCCTGCCGCGCGCCTACCACTCCGCTGATTTTGGTGTAGCGCGGGACGAGCAGGTGCTGCTTGATAATGGCGATGATATCCGGCTCGAAGTCTTCGTGATATATGATCGTCAGCGTGCACATCGCCGTCCGCGCCGACGGCTCGGCGAATCCGGGTTCATGATGCTGTGGCAATACCGGTCTCCTGTTTCGCATAATAACCCCTTAGCCTGGAAACTGGTGAATCAAGCGAGGTTCGCTTAATAAAGATTGAACATTGCTTGATTACCATATTACTCTCTAACCTGTCCCTCGCCCACTACAATGAACTTGGTGCTGGTCAGCTCGCGCAGCCCCATTGGGCCGCGGGCGTGGAGTTTTTGCGTAGAGATGCCGATCTCCGCGCCCAGGCCGAACTGGCCGCCGTCGGTGAAGCGGGTGGAGGCGTTGACGTTCACCACCGCCGCGTCCACCTCGTTGACGAAGCGATGCGCCGCGTGGAAATCCTCGGTCACGATCAGCTCGGTGTGCTTGGAGCCGTATTTGTCGATATGGTCCATCGCCTCGTCCAGGCTGTCCACCACTTTCACCGCCATGATCAGCGCCAGGTATTCGGTGTAAAAATCGTCCTCGGTGGCCGGCGTCACGCCTCCCACCAGCGCGCGCGTGCGATCGTCGCCGCGCAACTCTACGCCGCATTCCTGCAGCGCCTTGCCGGCGCGCGGCAGGAAAACCTGCGCCACGTCCTTATGCACCAGCAGCGTCTCCGCGGCGTTGCAGACGGAGGGACGCTGGCACTTCGAGTTCACCGCCAGCTTCTCCGCCAGCTCCAGGTTGGCGCCGGCATCTATGTAAACGTGGCAGTTGCCCACCCCCGTCTCGATAGTCGGCACCGTCGCCGTGCGCACCACCGTCTGGATCAACCCGGCGCCGCCGCGCGGGATGAGCACGTCCACCACGCCGTTCATGCGCATCAGTTGCTGCGCCGCGGCGCGGTCGGTGCTCTCGATCATCTCGATGGCCCCCTCCGGCACTCCCACCTCGTATGCCGCCTGCGAGATGACGCGTGCCAGCGCCACGTTCGAGTGGTTGGCCTCCGAGCCGCCGCGCAGCACCACCGCGTTGCCGGACTTCAGGCACAGCGCCGCCGCGTCCACCGTCACGTTGGGCCGCGACTCGTAAATGATGCCGATCACCCCCAGCGGCACGCGCGCGCGGCGAATCTCCAGCCCGTTGGGCCGCTTCCAGCCGTCGATAACTTCGCCGATGGGATCGGGCAGCGCCGCCACCGCGCGCAGGTCGGCCGCCATGGCGGTCAGCCGGTTGGCGGTCAGCAGCAGGCGGTCCAGCATCGCCTCCGCCATGCCGCGCTCCTTCCCCGCCTTGATATCCCGGCCGTTCGCCTCCAGGATGAAGGGCTGCCGCTCCTCTAACGCCCGCGCCATCGCCTCCAGCGCATCATCCTTCACCCTGCTGGACAGATACCCCAGCCGCCGCGCCGCCGCCTTCGCCCGCCGGCACTGCGCCGCCACCCCCTGCTCGACATCGGAAAGCTCGTGCTCGTTACTCATGGCAAACCCCTCGTATGAGGTAAAAATACGCCTTTAGACTAGCATAAATACGCGGGATAGACAATTCGTGCTAAAGGTCTCTAGAAATACGGGCTTGCCTGTTTTTTGAGAGCCTGTAGGATGGCATGGCCTTCAGGCGCTGTTCTCTCTCACCAGCGGCTCGCCGGCCGGTTCTACCGCGGCACGCGGGGCACGGCGGATGAATGAGTAGACAATCAATACCATTCCCCCGCCCAGCGCGGCGATGATCCCGCACCAGCGGAACACCTCGGGCAGCGTCAATCCCGCCGCCAGCATGCGGTTGTGCACGATCCCCACCAGAAATAGCGCGAGCTGCGCCGGTATCAGCATCAGCGCGAAGGCGGAGTCGCGCAGGCGCGGGGAGACGGAGGCGTTCACCGCGGGCGAATTCGACCCCCATATGCACCCCATGCCAATGAAATACGCCACATATGCCGTCTTCAGCGCGGTTGGTGTCTGCGCCATCCCAAGGGTGAAGACGCAGAGGGCCACGTAGAGAAAGCTGAAGCCATAAAACCGCACCACATTCATGCGATCGATGAATTGCGCCAGTATGGTCAGCGTGATGAGCGCGGGCAGGCGTCCGAGCGCCACCATGGTGCTGATGGTCCGTTCGCTCATATCGAACCGATCGCGGGCGAGGTTGGGCCAGAGCTGGTTTACGGTAAGATAGTTGAAGGCTTCCATGCTGAGGCCGCACAGCACGATGATCAGAAACGGGCCAGTAAGCAACGCGATTATATCGGCGCGAGATAAACCGCGCACGCTGACCGCCTTGATCTCGGGCGCATTTCCGAAGCGGCCTGTCTGCAGGAAGAAAAGGACGGCGCAGACCACGCATGCCAGCGCGAACCAGCAAAAGGCTTGCCGGTAGCCCAGGTGGGCGGCCAGGTAGCCGCCGCCGATGAGCGCGGAGGCGCCGGTGAGCGTATTGACGATGTTGAAAGTGGCCAGCGCGCGTCCGGGTTTTGCTCCGCCGGCGCCCGCCACCATGGGCATGTATACCGATGAGACGACCGCCACCGCCAGCGCCATCAGCGAGAGCATCAGGCAAATGAGCGCGCGGTGGTGAATGAAATAGAAGCCGCCGAAGAGCACACCCGCCAGTGCCAGCGCCAGCGCCACCGTTCGGCGCCGGCCCAGCAGGGAAGAAAATTCACTGCAGAAGAATGGCCAGACCACCATGCTGCCGGTATACCACAGCATGACCGCCGTCCATTCCTCGTTGGAGTAATGAAGATCGTTGACCAGATACCCGTTGACGAAGGTGAAAATGCCGAACCATGACAGTGTATACGCCACCGCCACCGGTATGGACGCCAGGGCAATGCGCGCGAGTGGGTGGCGTAAAGGTGGAGGTCGCAGTGTGATGTGCATTAAAGTCCGATCAAGTATCAGCTAAAGTATCCGTTTAGATTTCTTCCAACCTTCCACCCATCCATTCATCCACTCATTATCTCCACGCCCCGCTCGCCGGCGACGATGTCGCCGATGATCCATGCCGTCTCGCTTGCCGCGGCCAACCGCTCCAGCACCGTCGCCGCGTCGCCCGCGCGAACCGCCAGCGTGAAGCCTACGCCCATATTGAAGGTGCGGAACAGGTCGTCGCGCGGCACGTTGCCCACCCCCTGCAGGTAGGAGAAAATGGGCGGGATTTCCCAGCGCCGCGGATCGAGCAGCGCGCGGCATCCCTCCGGCAGCACGCGCGCCAGGTTGCCGGGCAGGCCGCCGCCGGTGATGTGCGCCATGCCTTGTATCAGATTCTCTTTCAACAGCGGCAGCGCCGCCGGCGCGTAGCAGCGGTGCACCCGCAGCAGCTCGTCGGCCGCCGTCGGGCCGTAGGGGAGGGGATCGTCCGGCTTCAGTTCGGCTACCTCGAATACCAGCTTGCGCGCCAGCGTGTAGCCATTGGTGTGCAGCCCATTCGAGGCAAGCCCGATCACCAGATCGCCGGATCGGATCTCCGCGCCGGTGATCACCCGATCACGATCGACGATGCCGACCACGAAACCCGCCAGGTCGTATTCGCCGGGGGTATAAAGGTCGGGCATCTCCGCCGTCTCGCCGCCGATCAGCGCGCAGCCCGCCATCCTGCATGCAATGGATAACCCTTCTACCACCTGCGCCGCCACCGCCGGGTCCAGCTTGCCCACCGCATAGTAATCGAGGAAGAACAGCGCCTTCGCCCCCTGCGCCAGGATGTCGTTCACGCAGTGATTGACCAGGTCCTGCCCCACTGTGGTGTGCCGTCCCGTCATGAAGGCGATCTTCACCTTGGTGCCCACGCTGTCGGTGCTCGACACCAGCACCGGCGCCGTATAATCATTCACATCCAGCGCGAACATGGCGCCGAAGGCGCCCAACTCCGCCAGCACATTGGGCGTGAAGGTCGAGCGCGCGTGCGCCTTCATCAGTTCAACCGCCCGCTCTCCGGCGTCGATATCTACGCCCGCGTCGCGGTAGGTGAAGGATTTGTTCCGGTCGGTCATCGGTCGTCCTCAATCTGGGGAAGTGGTAGTACTATTATACAGGTTTGCGAGATGCGTGAGGAGTATCGCCTATTTGAAAAGATGATCGGTCCGAAAGGCCGGTAGATCAGCGGAAGGCATGGGATGTATGGGAAGAATAGGAATTATGAGAACCGTTATTCATAATAGAATCGCCCATAACTCCCATTCTTCCCATACTTCTCATGCCTTCCGCTGATCTACCGGCCTTTCGAGCCTATCCTCTTAAGAAAAGCCTTCCTATCACAGCAGCGGCAGGTACTCGTTAATTTCAAAGTCCGATACGTGCGTTCGGTAGCGGTCCCATTCCAGGTGTTTGTTGCCGATGAACTCGCGGAAGACGTGTTCGCCCAGCGCCTGGCGGACCAGGTCGGACTTTTCACAAAGGGTGATCGCCTCGATCAGGCTGCCGGGCAGCGATTGGATGCCCATATCGTCGCGCTGCTCCTGTGTCAGGTGGTACAGATCTATCTCCAGCGGCGGCGGGCACTCGAGTTTCTCCTCGATGCCGCGCAGGCCGGCGGCCAGCATCACGGAGAAGGCCAGGTATGGATTGCATGCGGGATCTGGACTGCGGAACTCGATGCGGGTGGCGTGCTCCTTGCCCGGCTTGTACATGGGGATGCGCACCAGGTTCGAGCGGTTGCGCTGCGCCCAGGAGATGTAAACCGGCGCCTCGTAACCCGGCACCAGGCGTTTGTAGGAGTTCACCCACTGATTCGTCACTGCAGTGAACTCCGGCACATATTTGAGAATGCCGGCGATAAACAGCTTGCAAGTTGCGCTGAGGTGAAATTCCGCCCCCTCTTCGAAGAAAGCATTATGCTCGCCCTGGAAGAGCGATTGGTGCACGTGCATGCCGGAGCCGTTCTGACCGATGAGCGGCTTGGGCATAAAGGTGGCGTAGACGCCGCTCATGTAGGCCAGCTCCTTCACCGTCAGCCGGTAGGTCATCAGCGTGTCCGCCATGGTGAGCGCATCGCTGTAGCGCAGGTCGATCTCGTGCTGGCTGGGCGCCACTTCGTGATGGCTGTATTCCACGTAGA
>Ga0172370_10003326_pt1 | contig 22381 bp, 14 predicted proteins | sample LakKiv5m_FD_114538 | JGI IMG/M metagenome (GOLD analysis project Ga0172370, IMG submission 114538) | Freshwater microbial communities from Kabuno Bay, South-Kivu, Congo - kab_022012_11.5m | ecosystem: Environmental > Aquatic > Freshwater > Lake | place: Democratic Republic of the Congo...
GTGTGCAATCGCAAGACGGGATGGCAGCCAACGGGCAGCACTTCACGGTAGCGTCCGGCGCGATGTCGGCGTCAGCGGCAGCGTCCGCTGTGGCATCGATGGCCAACGCGTCGGCTGCGACGTCGGACGCGACCACGTCGGGCGCTTTCACGTCGGCTGACGCACCGGCGGTGTCCGCTGCCAAGACGATGTCGGCGATTCCCGGCTGGTAGGCGTCCTTGGCGGCCATGGCTGTGCCTTCCGGTCCAGGTGTCGGCACAGGATTGACGACGCAGCCGGAGACCAGTGCGCACAGGGCGATGCTCACAAGACGCAGGTGCATGGAACGCCTCACTTTTGCTCGCGGCGCCAGGCACCGCACTGTTCGGATCCGGCGCCATCTCGGCCGCCTTGAACCTGTATACCACGCCGCTGCCGATGCGTGGCCGGTCAAGGCAGGGCTTACCTCGGCAGGGCAGCTACAAGCGCAAACCTGCGGAACCGGCCAGCGTCATGCGCTCCAAGCTGGTCACGGTGCCGTCGACCTGCACCACCAGCCACACATCGCCCAGCTGCACCGTCGATGCGACAAAGGCGGTACCCGCCACTTCGACCTTCGAATACGGCAGGTCTGACATCGATACGCCCAGGCAGTTGTTGCACACGTCGTGCCCGGAGATGTCGGCGGCGAACCCGCGGCCCACCCAGCCCTGCACGCCCCAGGCCATGCTCAGCACCGGGTCGATGCGCGTCAGCGCGCCGACTTGCAGCGCGGTTGCCAGCAGGACGGTCCAGTCGGTCTGCTCCGAGTGGTCCTGGCGCGGCGTGGTATAGGGCTTGCCGAAGAGGTCGTTGCCGGACACCACGTCGCTGATGTCCGCGACGCGCTGCCACGGCGCCACACCCGCCTCCAAGCCGATGCCCATGAACACGCCGAGGTCGCGGCTGCCGCCCACCAGCCAACGCGTGCCGCCTGACACCAGCACCGGCATCCAATCCGGCAGCAGCTTGCCCTGGCGCGAGCCCGGCGCGGCGATCGGTTCATCGCGAAAGTGCAGACCCGCAGCCACATCCAGCGACCAGTCGCCGCGCGGCAGCCCGCGCAGCACGCGCAGATGCGCCGCGTGCGGCTCGTGCACGGCGCCGCTCTGCGGTCCTACGCTGGTTGCCGGCATCCAGCGCCAGCCGGCCTCGACCTGCATCTTGCCCGCCGGGGCCAGATCGCCCGACATCAGCGGCCCTTCGCGCGGCGGCAAACGGACGACCTGCGCGCCGCGGTAGTCATAGTCGTGGTTGGCCGAACAAGCCACAATCAGCGCAAGCGTGGCCAGCAGCGCCCACCACCCGGGCCGAGGATTCGTTGTGGTCGTGTCGTGCATCGCTGCCTCCGCCTGCGATCGTTCGCGCGCGAGGGACGTTACGCTGCTTTGCCGGCCAGGTCCACATCGGCCCGCTTCTTCGGTTGCGGCGGCACCACCCATGCGCTGCAACGCCTCGTTGCCGCGGCATCGCCGGAGGATCGCGAACGGACACCGCAGACTGCGGCAAGCTGGCCGAGGAACACTCCCCGCGCCGGGACGGATCGGCCGCTTGTGGACGTGGCAGGACGGTGCGCCCAAGCCCTTGTTCCATTTGGCGCAACGTTACTTGCTGCGGCTGGATACCCTGAAGGACACGGTCTTTTACCGCGACGGCGCCCTGCACGTCGCCCAAGGCGATTGACGAAGGAGACGGCAGATGAACTGGAGACATCTTGGCGCATGCTGGCTTGCGGCGGCTGCGGCGGCGTGCGGCGCTGGCGCAGAAGACGCCGCCAAAGGCCATGAAGGCTGGCCGGAACCCAGCGAGCAAAGCACGGAACTCTGGCAACTGCCCGGTTACGAAGCCGGCCGCTTGACGGTCGACAGCGATCATCCCCTCGACGTGACCTACGATCCGTTCGACCGCGATCGCATCTACGTTTTCACAAAGGAAGCCGTATACGTCGGATCGCTGGCGAAAAAGACGTTCACGCCCTACTGCGGTCAGCATGTGACGCCGCTGCTCGTCCAGTCCGGCCAAGCAGTTGCCAACGTGCAGTCCGATGGTTCACTCGTGGTCTTTGCGCCGAACGGCCGCTGGGTCTGTCAGGCCGGAACGGGCAGCGAAAAAGGCACCGGCAAGCTCGAAAACATGGGCGGCGTCAACTTCAGTTCGCGGGCCATCCTGACGTCCGAGGGCCTGCTCGTTCCGGGTGGCGTGGTCACCTGGACCGGCAGCGTGAGCAGCGTGCCGACGGCGGGAACACTCGGCACCGGCCCGGTCTTCGACGACTTCGCCAAGCATCGCCGCTTGCTGGCGTGGGCAGAGAACAAGGACATCCACGTCGAGGAAGTGGACAACGTCACCGGCGCGCGCAAGGTCTTGGCAACGCACACGCATCCAGATTTCGTCGGCAGCTTTCTGGTCGTCGACGACATCGGTGTCGTGTTCGGCGCCGGCAATGCGCGCTACGCTTGGCGCTACCAGGATCAGGACGCCGTGTTCGTGAATGCCGGCCAGGTCGCGGTACCCCTGTTTTTCGATGCTTCCGGCAGCCTCGTGTTCGACACCGGCGAGCGCCTGACATTCCCGGGCGGCAAGCTCGAATCGTTCAAGTGGGCCGAGGCGCCCAGCTACATGAGCGACCGCCTGCATCGGCTGGTCACGCCGACGGGCCTCGCGCTCGAGTGGTTCAGCCACACCATCGACAAGAAGGCCGGCAGCCAGACCGGCGACGGCGACAGCCAGATGTGGCTGGGCAAGCTCGGCAGCGCGCCCGGCTGGCAGACGCGGACGTACCCCAGCCTCAAGGGCATCAACCTTGCGGAACAGCAGCGCTACGGCAACTTCTGCGTCCTCATCAGTGACCATGCGCGCGAATTGGCCGGTCCCGCTGGCAACAGGGTATCTGACTCCGACAAGGGCGTAGCGGCCGGCACTTATGTCGCTTTGCGCGGTGGCGGCTCTGTGGCCCTGCGCGCGTGCGACGGTCTCGATGTGACTCTGCTCGGCCACAGCGGCGGCATGGCGCTCTACCACCAGATTCCCGACGGCTACCCGGTGGCCGATGGCGCCAACGGCGGCCAGATCTTGCGCAAATCGACACCCGTTTTCACGCTCGGCTTTGCGCGCAAAAGGGCCAAGAAGCTGCCCAACGTCAGTCGCTACGATGCGCTCGAAGGCCTGTTCGACAGCGTCTACAGCGGATTGACGTGGCGCGACGGCAAGTTCCATCCGTTGTTCGACAAGGCGGAAGTGTATTTCCTGCGGCCCTATGACGATGCGGATTTCGTCGTCGCGCGGCAGGGCAAGCTGTACCTCGTCAAGGGGTACGAGAAGTAGTTGATTTCACACCAGGAGGAGAACGTGCGTACGAAAGTGATGTTGATGGCGATGGTGGCGATGGCGATCGGCTGCGAGTCCAAACCAGCTGCCACGACCGCGCCGAATAGCAACGATGTGACCAGCAGCGATACGGCGGGCAGCCAAGACACGAACCAGGATGTGGCCAAGGCGGACACTGCAGCCAGTTCCGACAGCGCGGCCAGTGCTGACAGCGCGCCCAATTCCGACACCGCGGGCGCCGACGGCAGCACGGCAGGCGGCGACTTCTTCTTTGATTACCAGGGTACAATGGGCGGCAAAGCCGTGTCGGGTCACTGCGTTCCAGGCAAGGATCCGGCCGCCAAGGACGGGCTCGGCGTCACGCTCGGCGGGCAGCAGATCAACGTGTCGTGCCCGGGAACGGCGGGCGCGCTCTTTCAATACGGTGGCTGGGGATTCTCGCTCGACAACGTCGACAACTTGACACCGAGCTTCACCGAGACCAAGCCCAAGAGCGTCGAGTACAAGCTGCCCGAAGCGAAAGGCTCGGCCTTCGCCATTTCGAAGAACAGCAAGGGCGTAGAAATCAAGGCAACTTGGGACAAGACCACGCGCAAATTGGCGGGCACCATCAAGGCTTCGTGGGGCGCGCCGGTCGAGAAATGGGACATCGAGGGCGATCTGACCGGTTCGTTCTCGGTCCTGGTCCCCAAGTAGGGCTGGCCTCTGCGACAACTCCTGCCAGCGGGCGTGCTGCCTTTCCTACGGCCTGGGACCCAACCCCGCAGGCACCCGCGCAGGCTTGGCGATGTCCGCCGAGACCATGTCCTCGTCGGTGGCGCGCACCTGACCCCAGCACCACGCCGCGCCGTCCTTGTCGAGCGCACAGCTGTTGGTCTCGCCCACTGCGACATGGGTAAAGGCCGGCGCGCCCTCGACCTTGGTCGGCGTCTTGCGGCACGGCAGCGACTTGTGCGAGAAGATGTCGATGCACGCTTCGGCCTTCTCGCTCGGCACGCCCAGGCGCAAGTGGCCGTTCGAGCCCCAGCAATACACCTCGCCAGTGGCGGTCAGGCCACAGGCGTGCGCGGGCCCGACGGCCAGTTCGACAAAGCGGGCCTCGCCCTGCACCGCGACGGGCTCTGTGACGCAAGGATGGTACTTGAATTTCGGATCGCAGAAGGTCGTGATCGTGCTCGGATCGTTGCCCACGCGTCCTTCTTCCGCCAATCCCCAGCACCAGGCCTGACCGCTGTCATCCAAGCCGCAAATGTGTGACGTGCCCACGCCGATGGCCGTCCATTTGTGTCCGCCGGGCACCTCGGTGGGCAGGCTGTCGGGACCGATGGCGTTGGTGCCGCCCCATGTCCAGGCCTTGCCGTCCGTATCGATGCTGCACTCGACGAATTGACCACCGACCGCGACGTGCGCGAATTTGTGGTTGCCTGCGACTTCATGCGGGAAGGTTGTATTGCCCGCGACACCCGTGCCCAACTCGCCTGAACCGTTCGATCCCCAGCACTCGGCCTTGCCATCGGTGTGCACGGCGCAGTGGTGGTACTCGTCGGTCTTGACTTCCGCGACGTCCTTGAGCGTCGGCCCTTGCGAGAATTGCAGCATCGGCATCGGCACTTTGCACTTCTCCGGCTCATCGCCGTTGCACTTCTTGTCTTCCTCCGGCAACGCGTCCAAGGCACTGCCGCCGGCCCAACACAGCGCCAATCCGTCGGTGGTCGTGCCGCAGTCGCGGGTGCCTACGCCGACATCCAACTGCTTGAACTTGTACTTTGTCGGCACGGGGTTGCCATACCATTCGCGGCTTGCCACGCCGTCGGCGCCGCCCGAGTGCCCCATGACGAACCAGCACACCGCCGAGCCATCTGCCAAGAGACCGCAGACGTGGTTGGAGCTGACGCTCAGCGACTTGAAGTGGACCTGCGCGCGCACACCGAGCAGGGTCTTGGCCGTCTGGTCGCCGACCGTACCCGTCAGCGTCGTCCAACCGCCGGACAAAGCCTTGACCACGCCTTGCGAATCGATGGTCGCGACGGCCGGATTCGACGACGTCCACTTGTCGACGCTGACGCCGGTCATCGGCATGCCCTGGTCGTCCTGGGCTTTCACGGCGAAGATCTTCGTTTCGCCGATGACCATGACCCAATCGCTGGTGCCTGTCGGCGTGACGATGCTGATGGAGGCTGGCTTCTTGTCCGCGGCCTTGGTGGCGTCGCAAGCGCAGCAGCACAAGAGGAGGAGCAGGGCGATGGGGCGCATGGGGACTCCGGATGCCTCAGGGCACGGCAACGAGTTCGATCTTCTTGGCGACGGGCAGCACGGCACACCCGCAGCACGCCGCATCGGGATTGGCCGGAATCGCGATGTCGATATCCTGATCCACATAACCTGGCGCTGACAGCTTGAAATGCATCGTGCGCGGCACATCGGTCACGATGGCGCAGGCCACAGCAAGCGTCGCGCCCGGACTGCACACCACGCCGTCGATCTTGACACCGACCACGCCGGCCCCGGTCTTGGCATCGACGAACGTGAGGCGCAGTTGCGCGTCGCATGCTTTGCACTTGTCTTTCGAGCAAGTTGCCGTGTCGCAGGCGGCGAGCATCAGGCACAGCAACGCGCACCCTATGGCGTCAAAGCGCAATCGGCCAAGGACTGGCATGGAAGGCCCCCGGGTTGCCGCTGGTCATGTCGATGCCCCAGCAATAGACGTTGCCGTCCGCGACGACGGCGCAGGTGGTGCCCAGCACGTACTGGGTTCCCTTGCTCGTGGCGATGTCGACCGCATGCTCGAGCCCCTTGACGACCACTGGAACCGCGGACTTGTGCAGGTTCGTGGTCGTTGCGGCGCCATCGCCCAATTCGCCGGTCAGGCCGTTGCCCCAGCAGCGCGCGGTGCCGTCGGCCAGGCGTGCGCAGCTGTGGCCAAAGCCGACGGACACTTGCACGGCGTTGCTGATGCCTTTGGCCGCGACCGGATGCTTGTCGCCCTCGGAAAAGTCGGCGTTGCCGTCGCCCAACTGACCGGAGGAGAAGGTGCCCCAGCACTGCACGGTGCCGTCTTTGAGGACGACGCAATCGTGACCGGTCAGTCCCGAGGTCTGTTGGCCGTTGCCGACCTCGAACTGCTGGATGCCGGCGGCCACGATGCCGGTCAGATCGACGTACTTGCCCACCGAGGTGAAGGTATCCTCGCCGATGTACTTGATCGAGCCGTCCGCGAGGATGACTCCGCCGCGCAGCTCTCCGAACGAAATCGCTTTTGCGCCCTTGATGCCGTCCAATGTGTGCGGCTTGCCGCTGACCGTGTCGCCCCAACAGCGGACGGTCTCGTCCTTCAAGATGGCGCAAGCCATCAGGTTGCCGACGGCGATGGCCGTGGCCTCGCCCACATCGCCCGGGCTGGCCGGGGTGACACTCGAAAACGTCGAGCCATTCCAGCCCCAGCACAGAACGGTGCCGTCCTTCTTGCGGCCGCAGCTCCATGCGTTGCCGCAGCGCACTTCGACGACGTCGCTCAGGCCTGGGATCGGGCGCGATTCAGCGCCGAGGGTCGTGCCGCCCGGTAGACCGGCGCCCCAGCAGCGCACGGTGCCGTCGTCGATCACCGCGCAAGATTGCCCCAGACCCACGCTGACTTGGACGGCATGTGGACACTTCGCGCCGGTGCAAGGCTTGCCCGATGGAGTCGGGCTGGCTGGAGGCGCCGCGTCCGTCAGGTCACACGCGCACAGGCACGCGAGGATCGCGGCGATCCAGACACGTCCGAGATGGTTCAACATGTCTCTCCCAGGCATGGAGCGCAGCAGGTCGCGGGGGGGGCAGCCGGCCCTCTCTCGGCTGGCAGCGGACGTTACACTCCGGCAAGAACAGGGTCAACCGCGCTCCATTGTTCGCATGTGGCACCGAGGACGCCAGCGCGCGCTTTGGCTCACGACACTGGGCACTCGAACACGATGACCTCGACGCGCCAGCGCGTCGCCGGCGCGTGGCGCAAGAGGCGTTGCCGCCATTGGAAGGCCGGATCCGCGATGGGTTGCCGCTGCGTGTGCACGTGGCAGCGCGCGAGCAGGTCGGCCTTTGCGTCGTCCATCGCCACGCGGCGCACGCGGTTCGAGACGCCCGCCACCCACCAGACCTCGCGGTGCAGGGGCGCGCCGGATCGTCGCCATCCGATCGGCTCGTGCACGGCGGCGTGTGTGCGGCCCCACGGCAACATCGGATCAAGCGGTTTGTCCGGCGCCAGCGCTTGCGACAGGTAGAAGAAGAACACCGGGTTGTTGGCCACGATGAGCGCCCCGTCGTGCACCGCCGCTGCCGCCTCTACGCCCAACGCCGGCCAGGGCTCGATGCGCCGCGTCGAGACGTAGTGGGTGCGCAGGACGATGCCCAGCCAACCCGGCAGGACCAGGAGGATGAGCGTGAGCGGGACCAGGCGCCTCGGCCAGCCCGACGGTAGACCGATCGCGATGCCGGCCAGCGCCAGGGGCGTGAGAAACAGCAGCCGTTCGGTGCGCGCCAGGCCCGCGACCGCCAGCGTCAGGAACAATGCCGCGAAGGCCAGGAGCAAACCGCGACCTCGGCGCGCCTTGGCCAACGCGAGCGACAGCACAACGGCGGCGCACCAGGCGGGCAGCGCCAGCGGCAGATCCCAGGGCGCGACGGCCTCGGCCAGGACAAGGGCCGCGGCGTCGTGCGCGGCGAAGGCGGCCATGCCAAGGGCACTTGCCTGCAGCGACAGGTCGGTGTGCAACCGTGTCGCCAGCGCCGGCAGCAGCGGGACAAAGGCGAGGGCCCAGAACGGCACGAACATCATCAACTTGCGTCTGGGGCAGGGCGGACCATCACCGCTGTGCGCCGCAGCCTGCTCGACCAAGACCGCGGCGATGATCGCGACACCGAAGTAGTTCGTGTACAGCAACACGGTCCCCGCCAACAACACGTTGGCGGCGCGGTGTGGCGACGGGCATTGGCGCCAGGTCTCCACTGCGGCAAGCAGCCAGGCCACTTCGAGGAAACCCAGCGAGTACCAACCCGGGCTGGGCGCGAACTGCCAGGCAAACGGCCAAAGCGCCGCCATGGCCACGACGCGATGCGCCGCCGCGTCATTGGATCGCCGCCGCACGAACGCGCGCAGCAGCAAGCAGCCGGCCAGGTAGCAGGCGATGCCCGGCAAGCGCAGCCACACCGGGCCGGCGCCGCCGAGCCGCAGCCACCCATGCAGCAGCAGATCCCAGAGCGGCGGGTGCTCGTGCTGACCCTGCCCGGTTGCGAAGAGCTCGAGGGTCTTGGCGATTGGCGCCCGCGCCGCATCGACGATGGTGACTTCGTTGTCCGTCAGGCTGTAGCCGGGACCCGCCAGTGCCATCGCGATGCCCATTGCGAGCGTCAGCCCAGCCAGGACGGCGTGCACCGCAACTTTGGGGGGGCCTGGTCTGGCAGGCACCGGTTCGGGCATGGCCGTTTCTCCCTGCCGGAATGTTGACAGGCTTGGCACGCTGGGGTGGCGGGCAGTCCCGGTCAAGCGTGCTTTCCTTGGTCTATTGACTTGGCGGCGCCGGCAGCAGCGTGCGACAAACCCGTGCTTCGCCAGGCATAGCCGCGCGGATCGTCGACCTGGACCAGCAACCCCCACAGCTTGAGCCACCGCGGTTGCCGCGGCTTGCGCAAGGCGGCGCGCGCCGCCAGCGCGAAGCCCCGGGTCGCGGCGCCTGGTTGGCCCAGCAAGTGCAAGGTCGCCGCGGCCAGGTCGCCTGCCACGCCGGTATCGAACCACTGCAGCACCGGCAGGGCCAACTGCGCCGCACGCTCGACCCGCCACTGCCGCAGCAGCGCCGCCAACGCCGATGGATCGGGCTGGACCTGCGCCCACCATTGCGCGGCGTCTGCGACATGACGCAGGTCTGCATACATGCCGGTGCACAGGTGCAGCAGCAGGTGCGCCGACTGGTCGAGAGGCGCCAGCACCGCAGCGCCGTGGGGCCCAGGCTGCGCACGCTCAAACAGGGCCGCCATCGCCTCCTGCGTGCCCAGTACTGGAAACCGAATCGGATCGACGAGCGTCTGGTGGACATCGAGGTGCACCGGGTTGCCGGGACTTGCCCACGTGGTCTCGTGTGAGGCCGTGCCAGCTCGCTGCCGAAATCCGGATTCATGCAGCAGCTTCACTACCTCTGCGCCGCGACCCGGCCGCACCAGGACATCGACGTCCACCGCGGGCCGCAGCACGCCCGGCGGGTAGACGCGCGCCTCGATCGCCTGGCCCTTGAGCAACAGCAGCGGCGCCGCGCGGCCGGTCGTCCACGGCAGAATCTGCAGGTTCAGTTGATCGGCGCGCAGGGCGCGCTGCACTGCCTCGGCGCGCGCCCGTTCCAGGATCTGGCGGGCCGGCGACGGCGCCGGCAGGTCTAGCGCCCCGACGTGGGCGGCCAGCCAGGCAGCGGTGCGCAGGGTCGTCGCACGATGCGCCACGGCAAGCCAGGTCGTGGGGGGCAGTGACCGCGCCGCTTTCTGGATTTGTTCGGCTTGCCCAGGACGCAGAACCGGCCGCGACGCTGCCACGAGGAAACCCACACCCTGCCGGTCCAGCGTTCGCGGCGGTTGAGCCAGCAAGGGAGGGAAGGCCGATTCGTTCTGCGTGTTCGATGGCGGCATCGCGACATCTTCGGCTGGTTGGCGCGCCTTGTCGACGTGGCTTCGCGCTCGCAGGATGACCGGCGCATGGCGATCAGCAAGGACGCCGCCCACGCCGGCGCCCGCCCATCCAGACCCTTGCCCCCTCTCGCCGCCGCCGCTACCCTCTGCCGCCGGTTCCTGCGCCCGAGGACCCGAGGCAGCCCGTCATGACCATCGATCCAAAAGATCTCCGCACCTTGCTCGTGCGCGTCACCCTCGTCACGCTCGCCGTGCGCGCGGTGCCGTTGCTCAGCAGCGATCTCGTGCCCGGCGAAGCGGCGGCCGCGATGGGTCTGGGGCCGGAAGGCCTTTCGGCCGAACCACTTGCCCAGCTCTGGCGCGCGTGGCTGCACGCGTCGGGCGGCATGGGTTTGGCGGCGCGCCTGCCCGCGCTGGTCGCCGACTTGCTGTTGCCGGCGCTGGCCGTGGTGTTCGCGCGCGCTGCCGGTTGGGGCGCGATTGCGGGATTGATGGCCGCGCTCGTGTTCGCGATTGCGCCCATCGGCATCGAAGCCGGTTTTCGTATCGATGCCGGCGCCCTGCCTGCGGCCTTGGCCCTCGCCGCTCTGGTCTTGCTGCAAAGAGGTTTGACAAACAATGAGGTGCGCCGCATCGCGTTGTCAGCCGTCGTGCTATGCGCGAGCGGAATCCTGGCGCCGACCTTGCTGCTGGTCGCGCCCGTCGGTCTGTGTCTCGCCGCGCTGGCACTGGGCGCGCGGCGCACCAAGACCGCTGCACTCGTGTCGTGGGGCTTGGCGGCGCTGCTGGCGGCGGGCGGCCGCGCGTGGCTGCTGGGCCACTTTCTGCCCGAGGCCACCCGCGCCGAGCACTGGCTTGCCGCATCCCACCTGAGCGGCGACGGCGGCGCATGGTTGAGGGTTGCGGCGTTGCCCGCGGCGCTGCAGGCGCTCGCGACCATGGGACCCGCGGGCGCGCAGGGTGAACTCGCTGCGCAACTGCAGATGCCGGCGGCACCCTTGTGGAGCCTGGTCCTGACGCTGGCGCTCGCCGGCGTGGCTGCAGCCGGGCTGGCGCTGGGTCGCGTGCAGGCTGATCCCAGCGCGCCGACACAAATTCCCGCGTCCGAGGCGGGGGGCGCCGCCGCCGCCGATGGCTGGCGGACCCTCGGCGTCGGTGGAGCATTGACGGTCCCGCGCGCATTGGGTTTGCGTGACTGGCTGCCGCTGCTGCTGGGGGTGATCCTTGCCGCCGCCGACGTGGGCGTCGCCGCACAACGCGGTGATCCATCATCGCTTTTTGCGCGTCTCGCCGTCGGCCGCGTCTGCTTTGCGCTGTTGCTCGGCGTTGGCATCACCGCGTGGGCCATGCCGAGTTCCGGCGGCAGCCCATCCGAACTGGTCCGCCGCAAGCGCCGCTTCAACTTCACCATGGCCGCCGCCGCCGCCGCGGTTTTCGGGCTCGGCGCCCTGCACCTCATGCAGTGGACGCGTTCGGTCGATCCCTTGGCGCCGCGCCGGGTCGCCCAGTTCGCCCGCGATCAGATGGCGCAAGATGGCGCCCTCCTGGCCTTGGGGCCGCGCGGTCTGTCGGTCGCTTTCCTTCTGGATCCCCTCGCAAATCAGCAACGCGTCCGCGTCGCTTCCCTGGATCCCGCCGAAGCCAAGGCCCACCTCGCCATGCTGCTGCGCCGTGGTCCGGAAGTCCTTGTCATGGCTGGTGATCGCGATGCCTTGGGCGAGACCGGCACGCAGCAAGCGCAGCATTTGGCCCTGCTCAGGCTGGCGGCCTCGCTGCGCGGCATGTTGGAGGCATCGCATTACCAAGCCGTGCCAGATGGTCACGCCTTCCTTGGTCAGACGGCGGTCGCGGCCTTCACGCGCGCGACCCAGGATGCCGCGGACCCGAGCGTCGTGCGGCCGCAGCTGGTTCCGGGCGTTGCCCCGTGATCGATTCCGCCCCTGCGGTCGGCGCCGCGCTGCAACAACTCGCTGAAGTGCTAGGTCATTTCGAGTCACGTCCTGGTCAGGTCGCCATGGCGCAGGCCGTGGCGCAAGCGCTCGACCAGCAGACGGATCTCCTGGTCGAGGCGGGTACCGGCACGGGCAAGACGCTGGCGTACCTTGTGCCGATCCTCTGCGGCCACAAGCGCGCGCTGTTGTCGACGGCAACGCGTCACCTGCAAACGCAGCTGGTTCAAAGCGATATCCCTCTCGCCCTGCGCGCCACGGGGCTCGAGCGGACGGTAGCGGTCTTGAAGGGCCGATCCAACTACCTCTGCCTGCACCGAACCGGGCTGCTGCGGACGGCAGGCGCGAAAAGCCCTTTTCAGAAGATGGAGTTGCAGGCAATCGATGACGCATTGCGACGGAGCGAGGACGGCGATCGCGCCAGCGTGCACGGCATCGAAGAACAGAGCGCCATCTGGCCGGAAGTCACCAGCACTGCAGACAATTGCCTCGGCACCTCGTGCCCGCGCTACGAAGAGTGTTTCGTCGTCCTCGCGCGGCGACGCGCCACGGCGGCGGATCTCGTCGTGGTCAACCACGCACTATTGCTGGCGGATTACGCCGTTCGCGAGCGCTGGCAACTCGCCGGTCTTTTGCCGTCGGTGGATGCCGTCGTGCTCGACGAGGCGCACGCGCTCGCCGATATCGCGACCGGATTCTTTGGCAGCACGCTGTCCGAGCGCCGTCTGCTCGGCGTGTGCAAGGACGCACGCTCGCTGCTGATTGGCGTTCCGGGTCCGTCGCTGGCTCGCGATCTGGGCACGGCGATCGACGGCCTGGCCGATGCCGCGGCCTGGCAGACCGCCGCGCTGCGGGCACTGCCGCACCTGACCCTGGTCCAGACGGCGGCGCGGGTGCGGCTGCAGGCGACTGCAAAGGCACTCGAACATGCGCTCGGCGAAGTGCAAGACCTTGCTTCGCATCCAGATCTCGCCGCAGAACCTGATTGGCAGAAACTCGGCGAGACGCTCTATGCCCTGCGCACTGACCTGCACCGCCTGCTGTTCGAGGATGTCGGCGAGGAGCCCGAACACCTCGTGTGCTGGGTCGAACATCGCACCCGCGATATCGCGCTGGTTGGGCGGCCTCTCGATGTCGGACCCATTCTGCGGCGCACGTTGCTGGCAGAATCAGCTGTGCGCATCTTTACTTCGGCCACGTTGACCAGCCAAGGCCGCTTCGACCACGTGCGTCAGCGCCTGGGGCTCGCGGCGGACATCCCGTCGCTCGCGCTGCCCGGCGGGTTTGACTATCCGCGTCAGGCGCTGCTCTACGTGCCCGCAGATGTGCCTGAACCTTTTGCAGAAGGCCGCGAGGCCGCCGTGGCCCGTCACATCGAGCAATTGGCGACCGCGGCCAGCGGCGGCACGTTTGCCTTGTTTTCCAGCCACCGCGCGTTGCGCGACGCCCTGGAGCGCCTGCGCCCGTTGCTGGCCATGACCTGTCTCGGCCAAGGCGAGCAAAGCAAAGAGCACTTGTTGGAGCGCTTCGTGCGCGAACAACCCGCCGTCCTGTTCGCGACGATGGGGTTCTGGCAGGGCGTCGACTTGCCGCAAGACACGCTGCGCGTCGTCATCCTCGACAAGATTCCTTTTCCGCCACCCGATGATCCACTGTTGGTGGCCCGTTCCCGCCGCATCGAGCAAGAGGGCGGCTCGCCATTCTCGGAACTGAGCATTCCCGTGGCGACCATCGCTTTGCGTCAAGGTTTCGGCCGCCTGGTGCGCAGCCGCCGCCATTGGGGCATCGTCGCCGTACTCGACCCGCGTCTGTGCACGAAGAGCTACGGTCGGGCGATGCTGCAGTCGCTGCCTCCGGCGCCCTTGGTCCGCGATGTCGGGTCGGTGCGATCGTTCTTGCTGGATCGGATGAATGGATAGTGTCGCCAGCATGGACACGCTCAGCGGCGCGCCGCAGGACAAGGCCACATCGCGGACAAACTTCCACCCCCCATGGGGTCAGCCCGAAGACCTCTGGAGCTACCGCTTGTTCGCCCGCCGCCCACTCGCAAACGGCAGCAGACGAAATTGGACCAGGTACTGGCGCGCTTCGTCCTGACGCGGCAGCCCCTTGGTCTTGCGCAGAGCCACCTCGACGCACGTCAGGAGATCACCACTGGCCCCCCGTACCCAGACCTGCCTCACCTCGCCCTGACGGACCAGCACGTCGACCGGCAACGTGTCGATGGGCGCGCCGTCGGCGCCGTGGTTCCGCTCGGCACACGCTTGCACGGCATGCGCTTGCCTGGCGACAAGGTCGCGCACCGTGCCGCCGGTCTTGGTGTCCCCCTCCGGCACGTCGGCAAATGGCGACACGGCGGCTGGCGTTGCGGTCTTTTCTGGTGCTTGGTCCGCTGATTCCACCGCCTTGGCCCAGGGCGACGCGGGCGCGGCGCGCACCGTCTCGGCGGGTTGCGCTGCCAGCGCGGCGACCGGCGCCGGCGCGCGGTGCGTTGCGTGCCATGCCCACGCCGCGGTGGCGACGCCGGCCACAGTCGCAACGGCCAGGCCGAGCGCGAGGCGCGAAGTCTTCGGTTTGTTCAGCGCTTGCTCGGCCAGGTCGGCCAGGGCTTCCAATGTCTCTCGCGATTCGCGCCGTGGCAGCTTTGCCGCCGCGGCGCGCGGTGCGGGCGCAGTTGCCGGTGGCTGGAATGTCGCAGGTGCGGGCGGCGGGGGCGCGGTGGGCACCGGCCTTTGTCCTGTCCGAGCAGACGCGGCTTGCCGGGCGGGCGCCGCGCGTGGCGGCGGGGGCGCTGGCCGTGACGTCTCAGCTGGTGTGAGCCCGACAGCGACGGTTTGCTCGCCATCGTCGTCGGCCAGCGGCGGCATGTGCAGCACCACGCCTGACGGCATTGGCTTGCGCGGCGTGGGCTGTGGCTTGGCAACCGCGCGGATCGGCTGCGAATGGCCCGTCGCGGCAGCCTTGAGCGCGCCCTCGTGCCCCGGCGCCCAGTGCATCTGCCGCATGCGCAGCGTGTCGACCGCTTCGTCCACGGGACCGAAGGCCCAGGCTGCCCCCATCGCCGCAGCGAAGCTGCCATCCGCCCACGTTTCCGTCTGGCAGCGGCACTGCGTCGACAGCGCCTCCTTCAACCCCAGGATGTTCGCCGAACCGCCGACCAGGAGCACGCGCACGTCCGCCGTTCCCATGGCCTGGCGCACGCTGTCGAGGTAGGGCCCCAGCTGCTCACACACGCGGTCGTTGAATTGCTGCGACAGCACACGGCGCAGATCGGTGGGCAAGAGTTCGGCGATGCGACCGCCCACGACGATGCGCTGCTCGGCTGCTGGCGCTGCACCATCGCTCAGGCAGAATTGTTCGCGCACGGTTCGTACTTTGGCGTAGAACCAATTCGAGCGGCCTTCCAGATGGTCCAATGCTTCGACGGCCGCTTGCTCGGTGAGCTTGTCGCGCACCACGCCGAGCAGCGCCTCGTCGAGGAACTCGCCCCCCGTGTTGTCATCGCCGCCCGGCGGACACTCGGCCAGCAGCCCGAGCCGGCCCTCGCGCTTGCGCAGGCAGGCCCAGTCGACCGTACCACCACCGCAATCCAGGACGACGACAACGAAATCAGCAGGCTCACTCGGCAACTGGCGCATCCACGCCACCGCAGCGGCCTCCGGCTCGGTCAGCAGATGCACTGCAGTGAACCCAGCCATCAAGGCCGCTTGATTCAGCAAATCCTCGACCTGGGCGCCCGATGACTGACCAGCCGCGGGCAGCGTGAGCACGACGGATCGTGGCGGCGCGTCCGCATAAGCCGGCACTTGCCGCTGCGCAACTTGACGGACGTGGGCCAGCACGGCTGTCAACAACTCGGACGGCGTCGCACGCTGATCTCCCGCCCGCACGGATCGGTTGCGGAGCTGGCGCTTGAGCGTTCGCACGACCCGCTGCGGGTCGCTCTCCAGCATGTCCGCCGCGTCATCGCCGAACAGCCGCGTTGCATCCGGCGACAAGTACACGAGCGACGGCATCCAGGGCGTCTGGCGGCCCAAACGGAGCAAGTCGACCGTCCCGCGAAACGGATCGAAGTGTGCGGCTTTGGTGCGGGTCGTCCCGAAGTCGATGGCCAGCATGGCAGCCCAGGCGCCAGAAACGGCTGGCAGGTTCTACGCGATACCGGAAGCGACGTCCAGGGCCGCCTTGACACCGGTGGCCGGTCGACCCGACACGATCGCCTGCAGTTGCTGAGAAAGATCCTGCAGCGTGGCGAGATCCCGCTTGGCCGCCTCCGCCGCTGCCTTGCCTTGCTCGCGGGTCCGCGCCTTTGCTTCGGTCAGCGAGGTCTGCAGTTCGCTCACCTGTTGGCGGCGCTGGGCCATGCAGCGGTCCAGCCAATCGTCGCCGACCCGCCGCGCCGTGACCGAAATGTCCTCGGCGACCTGCTGGGCCAGCCCGAGCACCGCACGCACCTCATGTTGCGCTGCCTCGGTGATCTTGGCCCGCCACAGCGCCGCCTCGCGCTCCTGCACAATCCTGTGCTTGCGCGACGTGACCCACCACAGCACCACCGCCCCGGTCACGAAGCCGAGCCCAGGAAACACGGCGTGGCCCACCATGCCGCCCAGACCTGTGGCTAGACTCAGGCTGGTCAGCACATTTTCCACGAGTTGTCCCGTCTGGGCTTCGGCATCCGTCACGATTTCGATGGCAATTTCCGTGCGATCCCGAACAGAACTCGCCTCCTCCAACGGAACCGGCTCGCGGCCCACCGCCAGATCCAGTCGCTCGCCGAGCTGGGCCAGGGCATCGGAGGTCACGCGACGAAAGCGCTCGAGGATTTCGACGGTGGCATCGCCGCAGCGTTCGCGCAGCCCCTCCAGCAGTTCTTCCGCAGGCACCTGCTGGGTCCGGCCTTGCTGCGCCGCCTGATCGATGGCAGCGACCGTTTCTGTCCACAGCGGGTTGGCGGGCGTGAGGGCCAGACGCTCGCGCAGATCGCGCAGCGCAATCCGCTGAAAATCTGCGATATCGTTGGCAAATCGCTTGCGCAGTTGGGGCACCTCGTTGGCCAGCCATTCCGCCAATTCGCGTTTGCGTTCCGCGTGCTCCGCCTCCAGTCGTACCGTCTCGTCGCCTGCGCTCGCCGTGGTCACCGCGACGCGCTCACGGGCCGACTTGATGGCCGCCGCCACGCGCGTGGCGAGATCCTTTGCCACGCCGTCGCGGCGTTGCTTGCAGGCCGCCGGCATCAGCTTTTCCCGCAAAAATTTCGTGAGATCGCCAAAGCCGCTGCGCTGCGCGAGGCGTGCCTTGAGGGCCGGGTTCGCCTCTGCTTCCGACTTGCGCTGCAGCGCTGCGCTGACACAAAAGTACGGTATGCTTCCCGCCGGTTTGCCCAGCGCATCGGCGATGATCGCGAGGTTGCGCTTCATCCACGCCGCCACCTGCGCGGTATCGGCCAGATCGCGCTTGGTCTGCACGAAGAAGATGGGCTTTCCTAGCTTGGCAATTCGCTGCAAGTACTCGATTTCGTGCCGAGACATCACCGCTTCAGCCGAATCGAGCACGAACAGGACCACGTCCGCGTTGGGCACGTGCCGCCACGTCACCGTCGAATGGTTGCGGTACAGGCCGCCCAGACCTGGCGTGTCCATCAACACGAAGCCGTCAGACAGGAACCGTGCCGGATGCGAAACCACGACGCAATCGACCATGCGCGCATTGCCTGGATTCCCAGATTCCGTACAAAAACCATCAAGTTGACCACGGTCGATCAACTGTCTTGCGGGTGTCACCCCGTCGCTGCCTGGGTAGCTTTCGACGCAAAGCCCAGGCGCGCCGGCTTCGAAGCGCAGGGCGACGGATGTGGCGACGTCAGTCGCCGTTGGCGACGCGCCTGGGTCGCTCAACAACGCATTGATGAGCGAAGACTTTCCCTTCTTGATTTCCCCGACGACCACGAGGGTCAGGGCCGTGCGAATCGCCGCGCTGGCAGCGGCTTCCGCCTGATTGTCCAGGTGGACGTCGGGAAAGCGCCCGCCCAGTTCGCGCAGACGCTCGACGACAGACAGCAGTTCGACCGCGGCAGGTTCGCTCATCGTCTTTCCTTGGCCGCTCACGCGGATTCCAGCGTATCGAGGATCTGGTCCAACCGCTCGCAAGCGTAGCCGTACAGCTTGGCGTGGCGCGCCCCCCGCGTCGCCCGCGTCTGCCAGCGCATCAACAGTTCATCGGCTTTTTCAGCTAGTTGCTTGGTCGTTGCTTGGGCCGTCAGATCGAGCCGGGTCGGCAACTCCGCCCCGACGTGGCCCAGCAGCCGCAGCAAAGGCGTGACGTCGTCCGGGGCCAGATCCGTCATCTCGTGCACTTCGTCAATCATGCGCATGTCGCGATCCAGCGCCTCGAAATTCGAACGCGCCGTCTCGCGCAGTTCGTCCAGTTGCCGCCGCAGGGCGCGAACCGTATTCAAGTCGGCGGCGACCGCCGCAAGCGAGCGCTGAACGTAGCCTCGCACGTGGTTGCGCGCCTGTGATTCGGGCATCATATCCAGAATTTTCAGCGATTCCGCGCCTTGACGCAGATCGGTCTCGCGGTCCTTTTCCACCTGCTGTAGGCGGAGCAGCCCGACCGAGCACGGATTCCACGCGCGCCGCAGCACGGTATTGGCCTTGATCAGTTCGGCGTTGGCGAAGAACCTTGCGGCCAGCAGATGCCGCAAGCGCTCGACGCCGCTCGCATCCACCAGCAATTGCCGAACCGCATCGGGCGTGGCCAGGCCGCGCAGCCGGGCCGTCCGCAGCACAAACCGGAGCACCGGCCAGGGAATCCGGGTCAGCAGGGCCTTGCGCTGATTCTGCGGGACCGGGATCCGCTCGAATGCGTCATCCGGATCGCAGAAGATCTCCGGGTCGGCGACGAGGGCGGCGTGATCGCCGTCGCCTGATTGGCACGCCAGTTGCGCGATCAGCGGCCACGCGGCCGGCGGTGCATGCCGCACGGTCACCGCCATCAGGCCACTTGTCGGAATCACCGTCGCAACCTTGCCTTGCAACTGTTGCTGCAGGTGGGCGCAGCGCTGTTCGACTTCGGCCAGCGGATCCTCGACGTCGAGGTTCTCCCACTTCTGCACGACCGCGATGCTGTTGTGCACGGTGGCGCCGGCCATGCGTGTCTTGTCGCCAAAAAGCTGGAGCAAGTCGCTGTCGTGCTGCCGGGCGACGGGATTGAGGACGTACAGCACGGCGTCCGCGCTGCGGCTTTCGGCCAAAGTCTGGTCGTCGCATCGCTCGGAAGTACCTGATTCGTCGAAGAGAAAACCGCGCGTCGCTCCCTCGTGCGTGTCGAGAACGCTGCGTGTGCCCGGCGTGTCGACCAGGTTGGCGGTGCGCAGAAACTCCGAAGTGGCGAAGAAATCGAGCGAACGCGTGCGAGCCACGTCCTCGCCCATGCCGAGCCACGACGTCACTTTGTCGAGCGGCAAGTCAATGGCACTCCCATCGAGCCAGTGGACCCGGAACTTGTCGCACAAGTCGCCTTCACCGTAGCGGAACCAGTTGATCGTCGCCGTTGTTTCGTTGACACCGGTTGGCGCCAGATCCCGGCCAATCAGCGCATTGAGCAGCGTCGATTTGCCCACGCGCATCTGACCGACGACCGCCACCGTGAATCGCCCGTCCAGCGCCGCCGGAATGCCCAGTTGCGCCACACCGATGGCCAACTCAGCCGTCGCCGGGTGACCGGCCAGGAGGGCCGGAATCCGCTCTCCGAACTTGCGAACGAGATCACGGTACTGCGCGTACGTGAAGGCAAGCGCCATGCAGACATCCGGGAGGGTGGAGCGACTGGTGAACGAGAGTCAACGGAGCGAGCGAATCTCCGCCAGGTTCCTAGACTTCGGTCGGATCACCGAGATCGGCCAGTGCCGTGGCGATCGCGTCGTCGTGGTCCGCCGTGTGATCGGCGACATCGACGTCAAGCCCTTGGAGCGAAGACTCATCGTCGCCGCTCAGGGCATCTTGTGCAGCGTCATCGGCAAACAACGCTGCGTCGTGGTCCTCGCTGCCGGCGTCGGCGCTGGCCGTTTCGGCCTCCTCGGAAGCGGCATCGTCCGCCGTGTCCTGGGCAGCCGCCGCCTCCGCGGTCGTGGCATCGTCCGTCGCCCCTTCATCGTCGGCCGCGTCGGCCTCGCCTCCCTGCGCCAGAGCCTGGTCTGATGGCTCTTGCGCGTCGTCGGCATCCGCCAAATCGTCTCCGCCTTGGCTCAGAAGCGCCTCGTCGCCGGCCTGGCCCGCGCCATCCTCCGTCGCCTGCGCGCTTTCCTGCGCCGCGGCCGCGGTTTCTGCAGCGTCGTCGCCATCTGCGAAGTCGTCTCCTCCATCGCCGCTCTGGGTCAGGCTTTCTGCGTGGGCATCACCGTCGTCCAGATCCTGCTCCGTCGCGGCGGGATCAGCGCCAGCCGACTGCGCAGCGTCGTCCAGATCCTGCTCCGTCGCGGCGGGATCAGCGCCAGCCGACTGCGCAGCGTCGTCCAGATCCTGCTCCGTCGCAGCGGGATCCGCGCCAGTCTGTGCGCCATCCAGTGCGGCGTCGGCCTCTCGCACATCGGCTGCCGGCGGGCTGACATCGACCGCTTCGTCTTCCCCCGCCCGGTCTGCGCCGGCCGCCAGCAAGTCGTCCGCCTCGCCTTGGTCCGTCGATTCCGCCTCTACCGCATCGCCGCCGCCGTTCCAGTCGGCGAACAGGTCATCCGACTGCAGGGGCGCGCTCTCGTGCGCAACTGGATGAACCGACTGGGCATGTGCCGGAACGTGGCTTGCGGTGGCCGCAGCGATGAAGTCATGGGCCTTTGCGTCCAAATCGCCCAGCACGCTTTGCACCGACGTCTCACCTGCCTGCAATGTGGATCCCAGACCGCCGACGAGTCCGTGCACCCAATTGTCGGCTGTCGGCGACGCCTCGGCCGTCGGGTCGGCGTGGACGGTTTCCGGCTTCGGGTGGCCGGCTTCCTGGCCGAATGCCTCGGTGGTCAGCGCACCACCCAACACGGCGACTGCGCCGATGACCTTTCCCGAGAGCGGTTTGCGGTTCTTGTCCTCAATCGTCACCGGTGCCTCCAGACGCTTGTGCGAAGTTCGTCGGCGCGTTGCCGCCGGTCTCGATGGCCAGGACTGCGACTTTAGTGGCTGGGCCGCCGGTCGGCAAGAACAGTTTGGACCAACCGGACGCACGGACTCGTCGGCCCGATGCTGGACTCCAGACGGATCGGCTGGCCGATCGCGAGTGCCTCGTCGAGGCGATCCGCCAAATCGACTGCCGCGGCACCCGCCTGGCAAGCTTGTGCCACCAATTGCGGCAGGCAGGCCCGACCTTGTGGCATCGCCGCCACGAGAGCGAATGCCTCCAGGGAGCCATCCTCCACGACCGACCGCGCCAAGGGTTCGCAGGCAAGTGTGTGCCGGGCGAGCCAACGCGACCGGGCCAGATCCGCCAGAGACGCATGAACAAAGGTCCACGTTCCCGCAAGCTTGCCCATCGTGACGAGGCGCGAGTGCTCCAGACGTTTGCAGGCATCCTGGGCAGAGAGCCCTGGCGGCGTCGTCGTCGTCCGGCACAGCTCGCCGGTCCACTGCGGCTCGGGTGCCCCGCGGGCGACGGCCGTGGCCTGCGTCAGTCCGTCCAACCAGTTCCACCGCGACTCGGTCGTCCCTCCCAGCGCGGCCAGACCGTGCTCGGCCCAGGCTGCGTACAAGTCCAGCCGCCCTGCGTCCGTCGGCACATCGTCCATGCCGGCAGCAGCGTCGCGCGCCAGATCCGCCAGCAAATGCAGTTCGCGCCAGGTGCGGGCGTGCACGTATGCGCGGCCATCGGCCGTGCGCCGATCGAGCCCATGTGCGCGGCGCCAGGCCAGCGCGCGGCTTCGCTCGTCTTCGGAGCGGAACAGCCGAGCCCACATCTCGTCTGCCTGAGCGCAGGCCACATCGGGCAACTGGGCCGTCAACGTCGGCGCAGCGGCGGATGGGACCAGCGGCAGTCGCTCAAAGCGCAGCAAGCGCATCCCCGGCGACTGGCGAATCAGGTCGGGGAGATCACGTTCCAGTCGCTGCCGATCCAACGCGCCCAGTTCATCCGCCCCATCGAGCAAGAGCAGCCACGGCCGATGACCCATGCGCTGAAGCGCATCTCCGCCTTGTCCGTCCGGATCCAGCGCGGCCAGCACGGCATCGGTCAGCGCGGGGCGGTCAACGACGGGCAAGCTCAAGCGTGTCCGCAACTCAGCGTCGACGTCGAGACGCACGGTCGGAATCCGGCCACACGCCTGAGCCTCCAACGACCAGGCGAGGCGCGACTTGCCCGCTCCGGCGCGGGCGACGACGCGAGCGACCTGACCCGGAGGACCGTCGATGACCCGAGCGATCCAGGCGCCTTCCGAGACTTCCCCTTCCCTGGTGCGCAAC
>Ga0172370_10003328_pt1 | contig 22370 bp, 17 predicted proteins | sample LakKiv5m_FD_114538 | JGI IMG/M metagenome (GOLD analysis project Ga0172370, IMG submission 114538) | Freshwater microbial communities from Kabuno Bay, South-Kivu, Congo - kab_022012_11.5m | ecosystem: Environmental > Aquatic > Freshwater > Lake | place: Democratic Republic of the Congo...
CCTCATCCGCAACATCCTCAATCTGCAATCTTCAATCTGCAATCTGCAGTCTGAAATCTCCCTCCTCGACGCTTCCGGCCGCACGGTGACGCCTCTCCGCCGCGGCCCCAACGACGTCAGCGCCCTCGCTCCCGGCGTCTACTTCGTACATTCGCGGCCGTCAGCCGTTAGCTGTAGGCAGTCGGCTGTCCAGAAGGTCGTCCTCACGCGCTAGCCAGGAGCCGTCCGACCGGTTCCCGCACCTTCGCGCGGCACAATGAACGTCGCGAAGCACGCGGCGAAGCATAGGTCGAAGCACCGGCAGACCTATCGTTCACCGCGTACTGCGTTGTTTCTACAAGGGCGAGGTCAACTGCGTCGGCCAGTGCGTCGGTGACTGGATCCTGCACTCGACCTTGACCTTGACTTCAACCTCTGCCTTTGATTCGGTCGCTCATTGTACCTCGCATTCTTCGTCCGAAAGTACCGGCAAAGGTGTCATGAACTGGATAGTAAACTGCGTCGCGAACTGTGTCGTCAACCGAATCATCCACTGAATCTCAAACCGTATGAGCCATTGGACGCGGCATTGTACGACGAAATGTTCCCGGCATTGTACCTGAAAATGGACCCGTCATTGTTCGATTCATCGTTCGCCGCATTGTACCGGAAAAAGCACCGGTCATTCAACGGCTCAATCTATCCCGCGCTGTATCGGCAACTGCGGCCTCCTAAGCGGCCTCCGGGCCGTGGGGCCCACGGCAGAATTGTGGTGAGCACTCCACCAGACACCACATGTAGTGTGTGCGCTATGGGCACAAGCTTGAGCAGGCATGTCGCGGCAAGTCCTTCGTCAACGGACAACCGTCCTTCGTCAACCTGCCGCTAAGTCATTATCGTTCCACTGCTTCCGTACTTCTGACCTCTAGCTTCTGGCTTCTAGCTTCTGACTTCGTCTGCCCTCAGACGCCATCCCCTGGACGGTAGGGGGAGTTCTTGCCCCCTATGCAGCCCTCGCTCCGGTACTCGCAACAGACGTCGCTGCAGCACAGGGAACGGCTACCGCTCAACTCTCCGGAACGGCATCCGGTCCGGCTCTCGTGACAGCCGCCGCACATCCAGCCGCAACAGCGTCCGCAACAGGTGCGAGTCCTCCACCTTGAGCAGCCATCGCTTCACCACCCGCTCCAGCCTCTGCTCCGGCTACCGCAACAGCGACTGCAACGGCAACCGCTCCGGCTTCCGTTCCTGCCCTCGCAACAGCCCGCGGAATAGCGCCCGCTCCGGTCCTCGTTCCACCGCCCGCACCGGCCGCCGCATTCGGGTCAGGTCCTGCATCTGACCGCTCGCCGAACCGGACAACGGCTGCGGTCCTCCAGTTGACACGGAGCGAATTCCGAGTAGTTTTCTGCGGATGGAGACTGAGTCTTGTCCAGCCTTGTTGAAGACTCGAATCGAGGTGGTACCACTTGACACCCATGGAACTTGGCAAGGTGTCTACGTGATCCCGCCGAAATCCCAGGAGGCTTTCGACTACATATGAAACAGGTTTTCACCACAGGCACGCACCCGCAGGGGATTCACAGCTCACCGTGGTTTGAGATACAGGGCAAGCTCATCTACACAACCGGTTCGCATCCTGACGGTATCCACGGTGCTCCGTGGTACGAGATTAGGGACGGCTGGATCTACACGACTGGTGCGCATCCACAGGGTGTACACGGCGCACCCTGGTTTGAGATTCGGGGTAGCCGCATCTACACCACGGGCTCGCATCCTGATGGTGTTCACGGAGCCCCGTGGTTCGAGATTCGCGAGGGTTGAAGGTGGGCCAGATGCAGGTCCATACCGCTATCCTGTCAGTAGCTAACACATGAAACCAATCATCATCGCCTCGTTCGCAGCCCTGCTGCTTTCGGCCGCTTCAGGAATGACGCCGGTGGAGATCAAGAGAACATACGGTGATGCAGTCGTGCTCATCACCACCTACTCTGCGGCTGAAGACGCGGTCGGCCTTGGGAGCGGCTTCATCGTGGATCCCTCTGGTGTCATTGTAACCTGCTATCATGTCATCAACGGCGCATACCCCGCGGTGGTCAAGCTCCTTAACGGGGCGTCGTTCCAAGACATCCAAGTATTGGGTTGCGACTCGACAAAAGACGTCGCCGTCATCAAAGTGAAAGGGCGGAGCCTACCCACAGTGAAGCTCGCAGACGCGGGCGACATCGAAGTAGGCAAACACGTCGTGGCAATCGGTAACCCCAGGGGATTGGAGAATACCATCTCGGATGGACTGCTCAGCGGCGTCAGAGAGAACGATGGCTACGAACTGCTGCAGATCAGCGCGCCGATCTCGCCGGGAAGCAGTGGTGGTCCGGTGTTCAACTCTGCAGGGCAGGCAGTCGGCATCGCATCCATGACCTTGACGGAGAGCCAGAACCTCAACTTCTGCGTGCCGATCAAGTACGCAAGACCATTCCTCACCTGCACCAGCTCCGTGTCGCTTGAAGACTTCACTCGGGGTTTCAGGCCTGGCGAGGCCGCGCCGTCTCCTGGGATATCGGAAGGTTCGCGGCGGGAGTTCCTTCGGGCGCTCGTGCCGATCCTGAAGTCGTTTTGGGAGATTGAAGAATCACAAAGACGCGACAAGTACCGACGCCGTTTCGACGATATGATCATGGTGCTCGCGCTGCTACGGGAGGAGTCCGATCGTGTCTTGCGCGGATTACGGCTGCTCAAGGCCCCGGATGCGGCACTGCAACGAATACTCCAGCGTTACACCGAACTTACGCAGAGGCGCTACGAGGCCTATGACATAATACTGACGGCAGCTGCACCGATGGACGAAGTGACTGGCGCATCTGGGGGTGCGAAGTTGGAGTTGCTGAGAGAAGAGATGCGCACCAAGGAATGCTCCGACGTCCTCTTGCGGGACCTTGGGTGTCAATACCTGCTGGACGCAGGAGTCGAGATAGACGAGTTGGGATCGAGGCTCCCGAGCATCTTTGACAGTCTGCCCCGCGTCCTGGTCGTGGGTCTGGAATTGGCGGCCTGTGACCTAGCGCCTTCCTCAAGCCGCGCGGCCTCGCTTGCAGCAGCACGCCATCGCGGACTTGGGTTCCGGCCTTTCTTGAGTGAGCCGGGCATCGTCGTGGACACTGTGCTAGATGGAAAGCAAGCTCGTAAAGCGGGACTGATGAGAAACGATGTCATAGTCGGCGCAAACGACACCCTGCAGTTCGCAAATATGTGGGACTACGACATGTTCAGTGCGACCCAACCAGTGGGCGTTCCATTCAAGCTGAACATCCTTCGAAACGGAAACGAACTCGGCCTAACGGCGAAGTTCGACAGCCAGTGACGCGCACCTCCCACCGTGCACCGCCAAGCGGGCTATAGCATCACACTGGACCTCACGACGAAATCGGAGCGTGAGGCCGAACTGCACGTGGACGGCTGCCGTGCCAGCATCGCCATCGACAGTGCCAAAGTGCTTGTCGAAGACGTTGTCGCGGCCACTCCGGATGAGGCGTTGGTCAAGGCCAGGTCCGTTGCCCCTAAGCTGCTCGACATTCTCTGTGCGATCTGTGAACACTGCCTAAGGCTTTACGAGGAGGACCCCGCCACAAGTGAAATGGATAGTGTCCGTTCGGCGCTTCTCGCGGCGGCCAACGGCACGAAGACCCTCGTTACGGCTGACACCACGGTCATACTTGGCACGCTACGGTGCACAGATCCGATATCTGACTCTTGGAAGCTTGGTGTGCTGCCGTTCAAGCATCTGCCGGCGATGGCGTCGTTCCGCTCTGCAATGCTCACAGGGAACGCATTCCACAAGTTCAGGGACTTCTACCTGGCCATCGAGAACGCGGCGCCCCGCTTGGCTTCCGCCCGCACGTGCTTGCTTGAGCTTGAGGGAGCGCTGCGGTGCGTGTACGCCGCGAGGTTGCGTCAGTTAGTGAATGCTGCGACTCAGAGTGGCGTATCATGCACAGAACAGGATGCCGCCCGCAAGGTGGCGAAGTGTCTATGGGTCACCCACCGGCTGAAGCTCTTCCACGCACACAAAGAACCGGCCATCGTCGTATCAGATCCGAAGGATAGGGCTCGTGTAGAACGGGTGTTACCGCTCGCGGAGCACGTAGCCCGTGACCTCATCCGCGCGGCCGCGGCGAAGCCATGACTAGCGGCCGGGGTCCTTTTGACGATACGCCCAAACCGGCCGACCCTCACGTTGACGAGGCGCAGGCCACAGGCAGCCAGGAGGAGCGGAGCAGCGGATGGTCGTCCGGGGTGTACTTAGTGGCTTTTCTCGACATACCCGGGCAGCGTGATGCTCTGGCAGCGCTGCGGGAGCTTGGTCGTCTGCCCGACCCAGACGTGGGCGAATTGAACGAACTCCTGCGTCGCACGAATATGGCGGTTGCCTCATTCCGTATCGTCTTTAGCAGTCTTGTCCCGAATTCGGGGGAATTCGGGGGGACACAGTAAATGATTATTGACACGGCCCAAGTCATTTCGGATTTACGATTCTGGATTGCCGATTGGCGCGGGCGCTGCCCGCGGGCCTCAAGCCCCAAGCCTCAAGCCGCAAGCGAAAGCGGGTGTCGATTGCAGATTGGCGGGGCGGATCAAGACGGCCGACGGCTTACGGCTAACAGCTACCGGCGCACCTATTTGAGATTCGAGGTTGGCCGAGTCGGGAAACGAGGTTGGTCGGTGGTAGAATGAGAAGCGACGGCGCTAGACGCGTGACCTTCGGGGAGTCGCGAGCGACCATTGACCGGTACACGAACGCGCTTGCGCAGGGCGATTACGCGGACGCCGTGACAGCGGCCGCAGCCTGTCGCAAGGAACTGGCCCGCCAGTACCAGGGGCGGACGGTCGCAGCCCTGGGGACGCTCTCCGCCCACATCAGACGAGAGTCCCGACGGAAGCAGCTTTCCTACGCCAAGGCTCGGTGGAGCCGCGAGGATGAGCAGGTGCTGCGCCGCTACGCGCAGAGCTTTGTCGCGGGACGCTACCCAAGCGCCAGGCAGGCAGCGGCTCTCTGTCAGAGAGAGATTGAGCAGCGCGACGGGGCGAACCTGCGCCGCGGGGTTCTCCGGCGCACTTACTACGGGTACTACGCCAAGCTGCTCGAACTGGCCCGCAGTATGGGCCTGCCCTGCCGCCAACGAGCCTGGGAGCCTGCTGAGCGAAGAGTCCTGGAGCGGTACGTGCGCCGGCTGTTGGCCGGGAAGTACAAGTACACTCGCGATATCGCCGCCGCCTGCGCGCGGGAGCTGGCCGAGATTGACGCGTGCGCGACCAGGAGAGCCAAGGGCTCCCGCCAACGGCCGGCCCGCTCCGAAAAGGCGGTGTACAGTGAATTGACTCGCATCGTGGCATCGGCCAAACTTCCGCGCTACAAGGCGCCCTGGACCCGGCCGGAGCTCGATGTCCTAGAGCGCTACGCGCGGGCCACCGCCCGAGGGAAGTACCGGCACTGGAACGAGGCGGCGAAGGCGGCCATGGAGGATCTGCGCGGGTTGTACGACGGCAAGGGAGCAGGAATTCGCCCTGCACGATTGGCCGGTCACAGGCCATCCGATGCGGAGCAGCAGATTCGGGGACTAGCACACCGCCTCAACCTGGACGGACCTCACATGCGATACTGGACTCCGCCCGAGGAGCGCATTTTCGGCAAATGGGTTAAGCTGTACCATGAGGGTCACCACCAAAGGCGGGAAGGCCCGCTGAGTGAATTCGCCGAGGGACTGCGCCGCGAGCTCAGGGGTGCCGGCTTCAACCGCCGGCCTTCGGCTTGCATGGCTCGATTGGTGGAAGGTCACCGGGAAACCTATGGGGCTTCCGGCCCGACCCCACGGCGTTGGACCGCAGAGGAAGATAAGGTCGCGGATTCCTGGGCACGCTGGTACGACCGCCATCGCCGGACCCACCGGTTGGAACCCTACAAGACCGCCACTGAAGGACTGCAGGAGGACCTAGCGAAGATACACAGCGAGCGGAGCCTCTGTGCGTGCCGGCTGCGCCTGCTGAACCGACACAGGCACCTGCGCGGGCTGAAGTGATCGTGCGAGAATCTTGGACAGCAGATGACTATGACATTATCGCTCTGCGGCCACAGGACAGCAGATGATTGTTGACACGGCCGCCTGCGGGAGGATGCAGGCGGCTGGCCAGTCAGAGGATACGGAACTTGGTTCCGGCGCTACTCCTCGAAGGTCTCGTCTGTAGCTGCCGGGCCACGGTAGGAGATGGAGACACGGTGGGCCATCCCCAACTGGCCGTAGGGCGCGAAGGCGTAGTCAATGCCGATTCCCTGCCAGGAGACCCCGAGCCCGGCCCGCAGGCCCGAGAAGCCGGCGTAGTCCGACCCGGTGCGGTACCCGACCCTGAGCGCGATGAGTTCGACCGGCCTGCACTCAACCCCGGCCGCGATGCCCGGCTTCTCCGTCTCGGAGATGATGAAGTCCTGCGTGACGCCGACGATGTTGTAGTCGTAGCGCCAGCCCAGCCGCCCCTGCACCGGCAGTCCGTAGATCTCCTGGTAGAGTTCGGTCATGGGCCCGACGTTGGCGACCGAGGCGCCGACCTTCAGTCCCTCGAGCGGGGTCTTGTACATCACTCCGACATCGAAGGCCCAGGCTGAGCTCGATAGGCTCTCCATCTGCTGGTGGATGAACTCGAACCCGAGGCCGAACGACAGGTCGGAGAAGCTGCGGCCGTAGCCGGCGGCGAGCGACCAGTCCGCTGCCGAGAAAATGTAGCCCGGGATGGTCTCGCCGCGGATGTTGACGCCCTGGATGGAACCGGAGCCCCAGTAGTCGAACGCGAGGCCGAACTTGCCAATGCCCTCAATACCATACACGCCGGCCACGTACTCGTGGTTCATGCCAAGGAACCATTGGTTGTGCGACAGCAGGACGTCGAATGTGGGCACGTTGGCAATGCCGGCCGGATTGTAGTAGAGGGCCGAGGCATCGTCGATGTAGGACACCGCCGCTTCGCCCATGCCGACCGCGCGTGGCCCGACCGGTATCTTCAGAAACGCGGCGCCAGTGCCAGCTACCACTAGCACCGGCAGGAACAACAGAAGTATGGTTGCCTGTCTCACATTGTCCTCCTGACTTCAGTTGGCCAATGACGAATGACTAAAGACGAATTCCTAATCAAGCCCCAATGAACCACTGCCCACCCGGCCCTAAAACCTCTGGCCTTTCCTGGTTGATTAGTCATTAGCAGTTGGCAATTGGGAATTCCGTCATCGGATGACGGACAGCTTGCCGGTCTTGCTCGACTTGCCGTCGGCCGACACCACGAGGTACACGTAGATGCCGCTGGCGACCTCCGCTTTCCACGCGAGATGGCCGTCGCCGGACTCCGTCGCGCTCCAGACCGACTGTCCCGACGCGTCGTAAACAATCACGCGCGCGCCGGAACTCAACCCCTGGAAGTGTATCGCATCGTGCCCCAGCCCGTGGTTTGGTTTGAACGGTATCGGCGCGACTCCGAGCGAGTCGAGGCTCTGGCGGTACTCCGGCCCTCGCACTCCGAGTTGGAAGCTGTCCCGCATGCGGAAACCGAGCGTGTCGTAGGCGTTGATGGTGACGCAGCCGTGATACTGGTCGAGCGAGGTCCCGACCGGGACGACCAGCGCGAGGGTGCATTCCACTGCCTGCCCGACTTCCATGTAAGACGGCAGGTTGAGTATGTAGATGCTATCGATCGTATCCTGGGGAGACGCGAAGTAGGCATCGAACCCGGTTATCATCAGCGGCGACCGGCTCGGCCCGTCCGCCGTGTCCGGGTTATAGAGGCTGTCGGTGTTGACGAGTATGAACTTGGCCTTGGCATAAGGATGGTAGACCGGGCCGGCCGGCTGGGTACGCAGGTCCATCGTGTCCTGGACAACGTCCAGTCGGTTGTCGTCGACGTCGATGTCGCCCAGCTTTGTCACCAGACCATAGACCGTGTCGGCCACCTTATAGTCGAGCGAATCGTAGCCGAAGAGGACAATCGGACCCGAATAGTCGCCGTCCGGCAGGTCCGGCGGCACGTACACCGCCAGCGTGCAGACGACGGTCTGACCCTGCGCCAGCGATTCCGGCAGGTTCGGCACAAGAATGCTGTCGATGGTTCCGCGTTCGCCGGTCAGGACGCCCGAGCAGCCGGTGTATCGCACGAATGACCGGCTCGGACCGTCGGCTGTGTCCGGGTTGTACGACTCGCTCGTATTCGCGAGGATGAACTGACCAAACGCGTACTCAGTGTAGTGCGGCGGCGGGCCCACCGAGTCCTGCCGTGGTTTCACTCGGATGGTGTCGGCGATAACATCGAGCGAGTCGTTGTCGATATCAAGGTCTCCGATTCGCTTGAAGAGCGCATGGAACGTCTCCTCGATCAGCGCCCCGCCGGAATCCCGGCCGGCAACCGTGATTAATCCCGCGTACTCGCCCTCCAGCATTCCCTCCGGCACGAGCACCGCCAGGGTGCAGGCGATAGTCTGACCCTGCGCCAGCGACGCGGGCAGATTCGGGGACATCACGCTATCCAGCGTCCCGAGGGGACCGGTCAGCGTGCCCCTGACTGTGAGCGAGTCGATTCGGGACAGGCTCGGCCCATCGGCCGTATCCGGGTTGTACGCAACACTGGTGTTGGCAAGAATGAACTCACCAAGCGCATAGCCCTTGTACGGATACGGAGCGTACGAGGGCACCCAGCTACGGAGCCGCATGGTGTCCGCAACAACGCCGAGCGAGTCGTTGTCCACGTCGAGGTCGCCCAGAATCTTGACCACCCGGCCGTGGACCGAGTAGATGTTGCCGCCGACTGAATCCTCGCTGAAGTCCTGCCAGACGATGAAGAAGTGGGTGATAGTATCGCCGGAGGAATCGACCTTGGCCTGCACGAAGAGCGATGGCGAATAGAAGTTGTTACCGAAGCTGCCGGAACTGGTGCCGGTGAAGGTCTGATAGAGCGACTGGCTGGTCGAGAAGCGGTGCGCCGAGTCGCTATAGGCGGCCATGTGAATCCCGTAGGAACCTGCGTTCTCCGGGTTGTCGTGCCAGGCGGCGACCATGATGCCCTGCGGGTCCATCCTGATGACCGGCTTGTAGTTGTCGTACTTGGCGCCCGTATCCGGCGACCACCAATTGACCCGCTCGTTGGCGCCGGCCGAAAGGCTGTCGCGCGGAATCCGGGCGAACCAGATGTCCGGGTTGGTGTTGCCGCTCGCCCGGCGCGAGTCTTCCCAGGATATGAGCACATCGCCGGTCGGGTTGCAGGTCATGGACGGGTTGCCGCGGTACACGCCGTCCAGGTTGTCGTTGACCACGATGTCGGAGGCGAGGAACGTGGCGCCGCGGTCGAGCGAACGGGAATAGCCGATGTATGGGTGGGGGTCCTGGTTCGTGCCGCCGGTGCCGCGCGCCCATGCACAGTGAACCCGGCCGTCGTAGTCCACGGCGATGTACGGATTTCGGTTCACGTTATCCGGGTTCTTATCCACTATCCCGAGGTCGGCGAATGACGCGCCCTGGTCGATTGACCTTCCCAGTTTTATCTGGATCTTGCCCGTGGCGTTGTCCGCCCAGAGGATATACAGGAAGGTGCTGTCGGGATTGCTCCGGCTGTCTACCGCCAGCTTGGGCTGCGGCCCGAAGTTGATGCCGGAATTGAAGTCATTGACCACGGTGATGCCGGGTGCCTCGACCGGGCTTGCCCACGTGCTACCGCGGTCGGACGAACGCGTGAAGAGAATGTGCCAGCTATTGGCCCGCCACGCCTGCCAGACAACATAGAGGTTCTCGCGGTCCACCGCCAGCCAGGGGAAGACGTAGTATTGGGACGGGTCCTGGCTCAGGTTGACGTTTGTGGTCCACGTCCGGGCCGTGTCAAAGGATGCCGCGAAGAAGACCTCGAAGCGACCGTTGTTGTCGCGGTCGTCGGCCCAGACCGAGAACAGCGTCCAGGTGCTGTCCATTATCGTCTGGGGATGGTAGGCCGGGTGGCCGGAAAGGCCGGGCGCGTCGTCGACCCTCACCCGCTGGTCGAAGACAATCGCGCCCTGCCAGGGCAGCGAATCCTGCGCCGTCGCTGCGGCCGCGAGTAACCCGAGGATAAAGAAACAGGCTTTCACCGTGCCTCCTCTCTGTGGAACGACACAACGGCCGTCAGAAACACGAAGCGCCGTTTCGCGGATCGAGTCACGAACCACGCGTCGCTCTGCCAGCCGGTCACAAACGTGAGGATAGGCCACGATCGCCTTGCTGTCAATGCCGAGGATTTGGTTGCTCGGAAAACTACCGGACCACGACCAGTCTGCGGTGCTGGCTGCCGCCCGGGGAAAGCAGGAAGTACACGCCCGGCACCGGGTCGGTGACGGAACGGCCGCAGGCGTCGAAGAACGTCATGCTGGATTGCGGCCCCAGCGAGCCGCACCGGAGGACTGTGGCCCGCTGTACTGGACCAGGGACAAAGGACCAGGGACGGCCTTCGAGGACTCCGGCCCCGGGCATGGTGCCGTGCAGATAGTAGACATCCGGGTTTCCGGAACTGGCGTCGTACCAGACGATGTGGATACCGGAATCCGCGTCGCAGGCGACTGACGGATGGCTGACGTCCGCGGAGTCGAGGCTGGTCAGGATCGTCGGCGAACTCCAGACGCCGTCCTCATCCCGCTGGCTGTAGGCAAGCTGGAAGTTGGTGCCACCGGCCTGGCTGCACCAGGCCGCGTGGCAGCGCCCCATGCCGTCGCAGGCGATTGTCGCGTACTGCTGCTGGTACAACTGAGTCCCACCGACGCTGTCGGTGCCGGACCAGCCGCCGTCCCCGCGCATCCGGTGGAACACCTGGAGGTAGCCGCTGTTCAGGGTCCGGCCGTGCCAGATAACGTGGACCGCACCCTCCGGGTCGAACGCAACGCCGGGCGCGTATTGGCTCAATGCCAGCGGGTTGTCGGAAACGAGTTCGACCCCCTGCCACGTTCCGGCGACGCGGCGCCGGCAATACACCTGGTTGTAGTCGCCGCCGAAGTCCTTGCCGACCCAGGCGACGGCGATGTCGCCATCCCTGCTGGCCGCGACCGAGACCTGGTCATGACTGGTGGCGGCTGAGGAAACCTGCATTGCCGAGTCCCACCCGGTCGCCGCGTGCCGTTCTCTCAGGAAAACCTGGTAGTACATGCCCGTGTCGGGCGCACCGTACCAGGCGACGGCAACGTCACCGGAGCCGGGCACGCACGCGACCGAAGGATAGAACTGGGGACTCGAGGTGCTCGTACTGTCAATCAGCGTGTCGGCCCGCCAGTGATGGGTGGAAGCGTTGTAGCGTTTGGCCCAGATACCGACGCCAAGGGGATTCCAGGTACCAACATGCCAGACGAGATGTATATTGCCCGCGCTGTCACAAGCCAAACTCGGCTGCGAGCAGTTCGCCTGCTGGGCAGTGAGCGTCGTTTCGCCCTGCCACGTGTTTGCACCGGCGTCGTACCGGCGATACCAGACCTGGTACGGCACGTCGCGTTGGTCCTGCCAGACAACGTGGACGTCGCCCGAACGGTCTACCGCAACGCTGCGCTGGCCGGTAAAGCCGGTCGCCTGAGCCGAAGGATTGGTTGTCAGCCGGGTGATTGTGTCCCAGGTCACCTCCGCCGCACTCGCGGCTGCGAGCGCGCACAGTAGGACCGGACCAGTGAGTCCGATGGGTCTTATGCGTCCCATTGCCGGCTCCAGAATATTGGCTCCAGACATGTTTGTCAATCCTCGCCCGACTTGACCGCTGGTAGCCCTGGTGTTACGATTCCCGGATGCGTAACATCAGCAGTACTGGTACGGTCCCCGTTCGGGGACAGTCCCCCAGCGACCGGAATCACGACGAGGAGGCCGGCGCGGTCCGGTTCAGCGTCTCGATGGAGCCGGAGTTGCTGGCCGGGTTCGAGACGCTCCTCCAGCGGACCGGCTGGACCCGCTCCAAGGCAATCCGCGACCTGGTCAGAACCCGGCTGGCCGAGTCCGAGCTGGAACGCGGTTCCGGCCCGGCCGTCGGCGTGCTCGCCTACGTCTACGGGCACGACCAGCCCGACCTTGCCCATCGCCTGATGCAAGTTCAGCACGACGCGCACGCCGAGGTCGTCTCCTCTACCCACGTCCACCTCGACCGGCACGACTGCCTCGAAGTCCTGATACTGCGCGGGCCCGCAGACAAGCTGCGCAGACTCGCCGACGCGTTGCTCGCACTCAAGGGCGTGCGCCAGGGACACCTGACACTGACCCCGGCGCGTTGCCCCCTCGCCCGCGAACACAAGCACTAGAAGGAGAACCAGATGAACCTGTTCCCTGTCCTGCTACTGCTCGCTGCCCTGGGAAACTCGTCGGTTATGACCGTTGACGAGGTGGTCGTGACCGCGGAGCGTATCCGTCACCCGGTGCGCGACGTGGCCGCATCGGTGAGCGTCGTCACCGCCGTTGACCTTGAGCGGACGACGGCCCGCACCGCAACCGCAGTGCTGGCATCCCTGCCCGGCGTCTTCGTGCAGCACACTGGCGAGTTCGGTCGTTCCGACATAGACATCCGAGGCGTCGGCGACCGGGGCTGCCGCGTCCAGGTGCTGGTTGACGGCCGGCCCGAGAAGATGCCGATCTACGGTTGCGTGGTCACGCATACTCTGCCCTTGAACAACGTCGAGCGCATCGAGGTCGTGCGCGGCCCGCTCTCAGTTCTCTATGGCTCGGACGCCATGGCCGGGGTCGTGAACATAGTCACGCGCCGCGCCGACAAGCCACTCGATCTCTACACTCGCGTGGACTACGGCTCGTTCAACACCCGCCACGCGGTTGTCAGCGCCGGATTGAAGCAGGACGGGTTCAACGTGCTCTTCTCCGCCGACAAGGCGATGTCCGACGGCCACCTGCCCAACTCGCAGTACAACGGCAACGACTTGTCGCTGCGCGCCGGCTATGACTTCTCATCCGCCTTCAAGCTCGACTTTGCCGGCAAGTACTTCACCGGCGTCAAGCACGAACCCAAACGCTCGACCGACCCGGACACGCTGGTCGCGACCGGATGGAACCAGTATGACCGCGGCGGGCTGGACCTGACCGCGACCCTCGGCAGTGAGTCGCTCGGCGGCTTCGCCAAACTCTATCGCACCTTCGGCGAACACGTCTTCGACCCGAAGGACGGCTGGCATTCGACGGACTTCACCAACGGTGCAATCGTCCACGGCCACCGCCGCTTCCAGTTCAACAACCTGGCGCAGGCCGGAATCGAAGCCGGCATGCTCTCCGGCACGTGGATAAAGTCGGACACGAGCCGGCCGACCTGGACCCGCAACCAGGTCGCGGTCTTCGCGCAGGACGAGCAGACTCTCGGCCCGGTCACCGCCAATGCCGGGGTAAGGCTCAGCTACGACGCCATCAGCGGCCCGGCCTTCTGCCCAAAGGCCGGATTGGTGGGCCGCATCGGAACCACCACGCTCCGGGGCAGTGTGAACAGAGGAGTCCGCTACGCACCCCTCAACTACACGTCGGTCTCCCCGCCGAAGAACGAAAGCCTGCAGCCCGAAGTCTCCTGGAACTACGAGGTCGGTCTGAACCAACCGCTGGTCACGGGTTTGAACCTCGATGTCGCGGCCTTCATTCTCAAGGGTGAGGACCTCATTGAAGTCGTCCCGGTTCCCGGCCGCGTGCCTCCGGTCCAGTTCCAGAACACGGGCAGTTTCCTGTTCAAGGGTGTCGAAGCCGGTGTTGAGTTGCGGCGTGGCCGCTGGCGCTCAAACCTCGCCTACTCGCTAGCTGACTTCGGCGCAAACACCCGCGCCCGCGCCGGGTCCAAGCTGAACCTCTCTGCCGGCGCGACGCTTGCGAAGCTCGACCTTGACGTGTCCTTCCAGCACGTCGCCCGCTACTTCGCGGCCGAGAGCTCGCAATCCGCTGTTCCTGCGTACTACACGTTCGACCTGCGCGCCGGGTACCAAATCCTCTCCTGGCTTGGCGTCTTCGCCTCGGTCGAGAACTTGCTCGACCGGCAGTACGACACGTTCGTTGACCTGCCCGGGTCTCAGGCCGGGCTCTACCGGATGCCGGGCCGCTCCTTCACGCTGGGGCTGAACCTGGAGAAGCGGTAGATGAACCGTTCTCTCCGCCTCGCGCTTGCGTTTGCGGTCGTAGCCGGTCTGGCCGGTGGCTGCGCCCGAAGCTCCTCGCGCCGGCCGAGTATCGTCGCTTCCACGACTCTCATATCGACGATTGTCGAGGCGGTGGCTCCCGGCCGGTTCGCGGTCACCACGATTGCACCGGCCGGGCTCTGCCCCGGCCACTTCGACCTCAAACCGTCCGATATCGCCGCCGCCAACAACGCGAAGCTGATTCTCAACCACGGCTGGGAAGCCTGGTACCCGGCCCTGGAGAAAGCCCTCCTTACGCCCGGCCCCAGGAAAGTGACACTCACAACACCGGGAAACTGGATGATTCCGGAACTGCAGAAACAGGCCGCCGCCGAGATCGCGGCGCTTTTGTCAGGACTCGACACTGCGCGCAGCGACAGCTATCGGCTCGCGGCCGCGCGTTACCAGTCCGAGGTCGACTCCGCCGCCGCTGCGGCCCGGGCAATGCTGGCGTTCAAGGATCTACCGGCAACCATCGCGAGCGAGCAGCAGGCTCCGTTCCTCCGGTGGCTGGGGTTCCGGGTCGTCGCAACCTATGGCCGCACCGAGGACTTCACCGCGCAGGGACTCACCCGCCTGGCCCGGGTCGCGCTCGACTCAAACGTGACCCTTGTCGTGGACAATCTTCAATCCGGGCCCGACGTCGGCACGCACCTGGCCGACGCGCTGAGGGCAAGGCACGTCACACTGACCAACTTCCCGCTGCATGGGTCGTACCGACAGGCGCTGCTGGAGAACGCGGCTGCGCTGGCGCAGGCGCTTGGGACAGGCGCGGTTAGGGATTAGGGGTCAGGGGACATGGATAGTTCAGAGGTCAGAGTCCAGAAACCAGGATTCAGAGTTGCTTGGGACCGCTCATTCGTGGACCTACCTTGACCTCAACCTCCGCCGTCTCGCTCCGCTCGATAACGGTTGGTTACCGCGAGCACGTCGCCCTGCGCGACGTTTCCCTCGACATCGGACGAGGTGACTTCTGCGGCATCATTGGCCCGAACGGCGCCGGCAAGACGACTCTCCTCACCGTTGTCAACGGCATCGGCCGCGTCCGCGCCGGCACGGTCAACGTTCTCGGCGAGTTGGCGACTGGCGCGAGCTTCACCAGGCTGCGCCGAAGGATCGGTTACGTGGCGCAGCAGGAACGCGTCGATCCGCGCGCACCCATCACGTGCCTAGACGCCGTGCTGGTTGGCCGTTGCGGTCGCGCCGGTCTCCTGCGCCGGCTGACTTCAGCCGACCGAGAACGAGCTCTGGCAATGATGGAGCTCACGCATACAGCTCACCTGACCGAGCGCCCGGTCGGTCGAGTATCAGGCGGCGAGGCGCGCAAGATCTCGCTCGCCCGTGCCCTGACGCAGGAACCGGAGATACTGTTGCTCGACGAGCCGACGTCAAACCTCGACCCGCGCGCGGTGCGGGAGTTTGGCGACCTCGTGGTCGATGCCTTCAATCGCTTCAGACTGACGATACTGATGGTCACTCACCAGCTCGACCACCTGCCGTCGGCCGCGAATCGAATCGTCACGGTAAAGGACGGCCGCGTCACCTACTCCGGCGGTCGCGCCGCGCTCGACGACCCGCGCCTGACCGCCGAGCTCTTTGCCGATGCCGCCTGAGCTGGCCGTTCTCCTTAAGCCAATCGTGGCCGCGGTGCTGGGCGGGCTGGTATGCGGCGTCGTCGGAGTCTGGGTCGTAATGATGAACATCCCGTTTGTCGGTGTGGCGATGTCGCATGCGGCCTTCGCCGGCGCCGTCACCGGGCTGCTGCTCGGGGTCAGCCCGCTGGCTGCCGCGGCGCTCTTCTGTCTGGCCGCATCGCTCCTCATCGGCCCGATGGCGGAACGTGCCGACATCGAGCCCAACGTTTCGCTCGGCATCATCTTCTCGACCGTGCTCGGATTCGCCTTCCTCGCCATCGGGCTGATGCGCGGCTCTCGCGCCGGTGCCCTCAGCCTCATCTGGGGAAGCATCCTGCTCGTATCCGCGCGCGACCTCGCCCTGATGGCTGGCGCCGCCGTCGCCGTGTTCCTCTTCCTCGCATTGTTCTACAAAGAAATCCAGGCCGTGCTTTACAGCCGGGAGATCGCCCGGTCGGTCGGGATACCGGAGCGTGCGCTCTTCTTCGCGATGCTCGTCCTCTGCGGACTGTCGATCACTGCCAACCTGAACACGATCGGGGGCTTGCTCATCTTCAGCCTCATCGTCAATCCGCCGTCGGCCGCGTACCAACTGACCTACCGACTGAAGACGATGTACCTGCTCTCGGCATTCTTCGGAGTGCTGTCGTGCCTTGTGGGTCTCGCGGTTTCGTGGCTGACCGATGCGCCTGCCGGTGCGGTCATCATCGTAACGTCGAGCGTGGTGTTTGGGATTACCCTGCTCTTCTCGCCGAAGAGGTATACCGGCAAGGGGCTAGGGACTAGGAAGCAGCGACTGGGGACTGGCGACTAGCGATTGGAGCAGACACGAGTCGGAACAGCCTGACTCACGAATCGGAGTCGCGCGAGCGCAGGCTGCGGATCAAGGCATTCAGCATACGCGCAACCTCATTCGTGTTGGGCCTTGACGTCGCCGAGGAGCTTTTCCGGACACAGGCCGAGGCGGGCTATCAACGCCAGGTAGGTCCCCAACTCCATCAGTGAACCACGGCTGATCAGCAGATAGCGTACGAACACCCTGCCTTGGCCGGAACCATGTCCTTCGGCGATGTTGGCTGGAACCGACACCGCGGCCCGCTGCATCTGGGAAACCAGCCCGAACTTCTCGCTGTCCGGTAACCTCTTCGTAAGAGCATATACTGCACTAGCCAGATCCATGGCGTGCTGCCATACCGTTAGATCCTGATAGCTCTTGACCTCGCCCACCGTTGGGTTCCTTCCAGTCGCAAGTCGCTAGTCGCCAGTCGCCATCCTACTTCCCCGGGCACTCGCGCGCGACTTCGGCTTCGATTCCCTTGATACCGTAGGCCTTGTCGAAGTGAGCGCAGAACTGGGCCGCCAGTTTCTTCGCGCGGTCGTCGTAGGCGGCTTTGTCCGCCCAGGTGTTGCGCGGGTTGAGCACGGTCGGGTCGGACACGCCCGGACAGCTCTTGGGAATGTCAAGGTGAAGGACCGGATCGTACACGCACTCGACCCGGGCAAGTGACCCGTTGAGAGCTGATTCCACAATCTCCCGGGTCAAACTGATGTCCATCCGCTTGCCGACACCATAGGGCCCGCCGCTCCAGCCGGTGTTCACGAGATAGACTTTGGTTCCGTGCTTGTCCAGCTTTTCGCCGAGCATCCGCGCGTACACGCCGGGGTTGAGCGGCATGAACGGCGCTCCGAAGAAGCGCGAGAAGGTGCTCTTCGGGTCAATGATGCCGGTCTCGGTACCCGCAAGCTTCGAGGTGTAGCCCATCAGGAACCAGAGCATCGCCTGGTTGCGGCTGAGCCGCGCGACCGGCGGCAGCACACCATTGGCGTCCGCGGTCAGGAAGAGGATCGTCTTCGGATGTCCCGCAACCGGCGGAGTCTTGATATTCGACAGGAAAGTCAGCGGGTAGGAGCCGCGGGAGTTGGGAGTGTAGCGGTCGTCATCCAGGTCGAACCGGCCGTCCGGGTACACCATTGCGTTCTCAACAATCGCCCCGTGATCGAGGTAAGGCGCTTCATGGAAGCATGCCTTGTAGATGTCCGGCTCTTTGACCGGGCTCAGGTTGATGAGCTTGGCGTAGCAGCCGTTCTCAAAGTTGGCGACGCCCGAGTCGCCCCAGGAATGCTCATCGTCGCCGAGCAGAGCGCGGCGCGGGTCGGCTGAGAGTGTCGTCTTGCCGGTGCCGGACAGCCCGAGCAGCAAGGCTACGTCGTCGTTCTTCCCCTCGTTGGCCGAGCAGTGGAGTGATAGTATACCGTCGAGCGGCAACAGGTAGTTCATCACCGTGAACATGTGCTTCTTCACGCTGCCGCAATAGGCCGAGCCGTAGACGACGCCGATGCGGCGGTCCATATCCATCGCGATGACCATGTCCGACGTCTTGCCGGTTTTCGGGAACGTGCGGAGCCGGCCGGCATAGCGGGCGGGGTCCAGCTTGTCGTAGGGAAGCACGATGAGAGTGTAGGGCCGCGCGGCGAAGCAGGACCTGCCGATGTCGGGCGGAACCGGCCGGAACATGTTGTCGGCGAAAAGCACGGTGAGCGCCCGGTCCGTGACCACCCGCACTGGCAGAGCGTGGCCCGGGTCAGCCCCAAGTACCCGGTCCGCGACGTAGAGCCGCTGCTTCTTTCCGAGCGTCGCCAGCGCGTCGTCCATCACCATGTCGAACGTATCCGGCGCCAGCGGCAGGTTGTTAGGTGAATCCCAGTCCACGTTCTTCTCGGACTCGGGCCGGCGCACTATGACCGTATCCTGCGGACTGCGGCCGGTAGACTCCGGCGGCGTCCACGTGGTCAGGCAGCCGCAGGCGGCAACCAGCGCTTCGCGCCGGGCCGCCGCGTCCGCGATCATCGTCTTGCGGTCCGGATTGACCTTTACTTCCGGATGCCGACCCAGTACTCCCTCTAGCTGCTTATGCAGTTCGCTCGTCATCCCCTACCTCCGTTGCGCGGTATCTACTGCTCCTTACCGTTGGGCGCATGCGGCAGCGCCGCCTTTTCTTCAAGCACGGCCTGGGCCGCGGCCAGGCGCGCGACCGGGATCCGGAACGCCGAGCAGCTCACGTAGTTGAGGCCGACGCCGTGGCAGAACTTCACAGAATCCGGGTCGCCGCCGTGTTCGCCGCAGATGCCGACCTTCAGCTCGGGCTTTGTCTCCCGCCCGAGACGGACGCCCATTTTGACCAGCGTGCCGACGCCGGTCCGGTCGAGCGTCTCAAACGGGTCGCGCTTGAGGATGCCGCGGCGCAGGTACTCGGGCAGGAATGCGCCCGCATCGTCGCGCGAGAAACCATAGGTCATCTGGGTAAGGTCGTTGGTGCCGAATGAGAAGAAATCGGCCTGGCGCGCGACCTGGTCCGCGGTCACCGCCGCGCGCGGCACTTCAATCATCGTACCGACGAGGTATGCGACCCTGGTGCCGGTCTCCTTGAAGACCTGCTCGGCGATGCGCTCGACCACCTCGCGCTGCCGGCTCAACTCCACGACGTCGCTGACGAGCGGGATCATCACCTCGGGCTTCACGTCGATGCCCGCGCGCTTCACCTCGCAGGCCGCCTCGAAAATCGCCCGCGCCTGCATCTCGGTTATCTCGGGCATGACGATGCCCAATCGGCAGCCGCGCAGGCCGAGCATCGGGTTGGCCTCGCGCAGCTCGCGCGCCCGCTTGCGCAGTCGCTCGGGCTCCACGCCCATCGTCTTGGCGGCGGCGGCAGTCTCCTCCTCGGTGTGGGGCAGGAATTCGTGCAGTGGCGGGTCGAGCGTACGGATAGTCACCGGCCGGCCTTCCATTGCCTTGAAAATGCCCTCGAAGTCGCCGCGCTGCAGCGGCAGCAGCTTGGCCAGCGCACGGCGGCGCTCGGTTTCGTTCTCGGCGAGGATCATCGCGCGGAACTTCTCGATGCGGCCGGGACCGAAGAACATGTGCTCGGTGCGGCAGAGGCCGATCCCCTCGGCTCCCAAGGCGACCGCGGCCGCAGCCTGGTCCGGCTGGTCCGCGTTCGCGCGCACGCGCAGCCGGCGCACCTCGTCGGCCCAGCGCATCAGCCGCGCGAACTGGCGATAGACCGGCGCCTGCGACGGCTTGAGCGTCTTGCTGACCAGCACCTGTATCACCTCGGACGGATTGGTCTTGATTTTCCCTTCGTACACTTGACCCATGAAGCCGTCGAGCGACACGAATTCGCCCTCGGCGAGCGTCCGCTTGCCGACCGTCATCACCTTCTTGTGGTAGTCAACGTGGACGTCGGCGCAGCCGACCACACAGACCTTGCCCATCTGGCGCGCGACCAGGGCCGCGTGACTGGTCATGCCGCCGCGCGCGGTCAGTATGCCGGACGCCGCGCGCATGCCCTTGATATCCTCCGGACTCGTCTCCTCGCGGACGAGGATGAACGCCTCACGTGCGCCGTGTCGGTGCGGCTTCCGCTCGCGCTCGGCCTTGGCCTTCGCCGCTTCCAGCGCGGCAGCGGTGAAGTAGATGCGCCCGCTGGCCGCGCCCGGCCCGGCTGCAAGCCCGGTAGCCAGCAACCTGCCCTCGGCCACTGCCTGACGCTTGCCCGCCGGGTCGAAGATCGGCTGCAGCAGGTGGTTGATGGCGTTGGGCTCGATGCGCAGCATCGCCTCGTCGCGCAGGATCAGCCCCTCCGCCACCATCTCGAGCGCGATACGGACCGACGCGAATCCGGTCCGCTTGCCGACGCGGGTCTGCAGAATGTAGAGCCTGCCGCGCTCGATCGTGAACTCGATGTCCTGGATGTCGCGATAGTGGGCCTCGAGCTTGTTGCGGATGGCGACAAGCTGGCTGTAATCGTTCGGCATCGCCTTGCGCAACTGCTCGAGCGGCTGGGGCGTTCGCACGCCCGCCACCACGTCTTCGCCCTGCGCGTTGATGAGGAACTCGCCGTAGAACCGGTTGTGGCCGGTCGCCGGGTCCCGGGTGAAGGCAACGCCGGTGCCGGAATCATTGCCCATGTTGCCGAACACCATCGCCTGCACGTTCACCGCCGTGCCCCAGTCGTCGGGTATGTTGTTGAGTCGGCGATAGACCTTGGCCCGGTCGTTGTCCCAGGAGCGGAGCACCGCCAGTATCGCACCCCAGAGCTGCTTGTCCGGGTCCGACGGGAACGGCGTGCCGGCACGTTTCTGCACCAGTTTCTTGAACGTACGGACAAGCTCCTTCAACTCGTTGACGCTCAGCTCAAAGTCGTACTTAACGCGGCGCCGCGCCTTTGTCTTCTCGATCTCGACCTCGAATGGGTCGCGCTCCTCCTGGCTCTCAGGTTTCATCCCCATCACGACGTCGCCGTAGGTCTGGATCAGGCGGCGATAGGAATCCCAGGCAAACCGCTCGTTGCCGCTGCGGCGGGCGAGCCCGATCACGGTCTTGTCGTTCAGACCGAGGTTCAGCACGGTGTCCATCATCCCCGGCATCGATGCGCGCGCGCCGGAGCGAACCGAGAAGAGCAGCGGGTCATGGGCGTCGCCGAAACGGCGATCCATGATACCCTCGATGTAGTGAATGCCCTGTTCGACTTCCTTGTCCAGCCCGCGCGGCAGCTCGCGCTTCTTCATGTGGTGGACGCAAACCGCGGTTGTGATGGTGAACCCGGGCGGAACCGGTAGTCCGAGGTTGGTCATTTCGGCAAGGTTCGCGCCCTTGCCGCCGAGCAGTTCCTTCATCTGGGCCGAGCCCTCAGCCCGGCCGCCGCCGAAACGATAAACCGATTTCACCTGCAAATCTCCGTTCTGCGGTCGCGCTTCATCGGACATGGATAGCTTGTCGTAAGTCCGTCTGTGCGGCCCGAGCGCCGCAACGGTGGGCTACTCCTGCTTGCCGGCCTCGCCGGCATCCGTGCACAGAAAAGCTTCGAGGAGTTCTTTGGCGCGGGCCACGTTCTCCTCCTCTACCAGCACCTCGCCCCAGACCGGGCGCATCATGCGCGCCAGGCCGTCGTAAGCCGGAAGCTGGAACGAGCGTATCATTGCCGGAATCCCGTTCGCTTCGAACAGGTCGCGGACCGCGTTCGCCATCAATTCATCGGCAGGCCGGTAGACGGCTCTAATTGACACGGAGTGAACAGTATAGGCAGTTTCGGGACATCAGTCAAACCCTTCGCTGGTCACGATTCAATCACGCGCAGGCGCAGGTCGCGCTTGCGGAGTTCGCCGATGTACGCGGCCGACGGGACGCAGTTCTCGCCGGTGAACGCACCCGCGCATCCAACCTGTCCACGGCCAAGCATCAATGCGACAACAGCTGCAGAAAAGCCGGTCGTCCGCTCCATCGCCGTCAGCCCACTCCGCTTGTCCGCATAGTCCACCAGTTCGTATATCAGTGTCCTTTTTCCACTCAATCCCTTGATCCCTCGATCCCTCGATCCCTTCCCTTCCACTATCACCCTCAATAGCACCACGTCGTCCTTCTCCCAGGGCAGCACCGCCTCCAGCCGCTCTATCAAGAGGTGCCGCGGGATGATGCGGGCGCCGTCTACCTCAACCGGCTTCATATCGGTCAGGCCAAGGTCGAACAGCAGCCGCACCTTGGCGCAGTGACCCGGATAGCGAATCGTCTTGTAGTCGAGCGACTTCAC
>Ga0172370_10003329_pt1 | contig 22356 bp, 18 predicted proteins | sample LakKiv5m_FD_114538 | JGI IMG/M metagenome (GOLD analysis project Ga0172370, IMG submission 114538) | Freshwater microbial communities from Kabuno Bay, South-Kivu, Congo - kab_022012_11.5m | ecosystem: Environmental > Aquatic > Freshwater > Lake | place: Democratic Republic of the Congo...
AGTTCGCTGCTCGAACATTTTTTACAAATCAGTGTCATATCAAACTTTGCATATTGTGAAACATAATTTTCCAAATATACAAAATTTTTCAATAATAATCTATCTATTTCTTAACACTCTCAATTTTTTTTCTTTTGTAAAGTTAAAATTGTTTTTAATATGAGTCAAATCATCTAAATCAATAAGAAAGTTAATTCCGTTTGGTTCTCATTGAGAAAGCCCATCTTAGTTCAAGAAAAATTCTCCATGAATTCGATTTAAAATCTGCTCCTTTGCTCGAAAGTGTTGTCAAAGGTAAAGAATACCAAAATCCTGGTGATAGAAAAACATTCTTTCCAATGAAAAGATTTAATCCTACCATCGGCTCAATTCCGAATTGCAAAGGATTTAATGCCGGAAATCTCCCATCATAAACTGTTTCCATGGTACTTCCCGATTCGGTAAATTTTACATTCACCGGTTCTCCGTTACCTAATCTGACAGATGTGGTTAGAAGTTCCTTTGTGTGACTAAGATGTGAGTAAAAGACATAAGAAGCAGAAAAACCAAGTTTCACAAAAAAATATTCTGAAGGTGACCATTTCAAATAGGGTACAAGTGATGAATACCAAAAATTTGTTTTGGCTTCCTGCCGAAACCAGATTGTAACTTTTTCACTTTTACCTGTGGAGGGCGAAACTGCATCAATCAGTTCCGACTGCTTATAAGAAGCAATAAGCCCAAGATTGTTAAAAATTGATGCCGCACCCCACTGAAAAGCAGAAGATAAATCCTGTTCGTAAAGAAATCCAAAGCTAAAACCGAACTTTGTTCCGTCTTTAAACGAGGGACAGTTGCAAGTATCAATAAACTCACCGCCCTGCCAATTCGGACCGAATGCAAAAAGAAATCCCATTTCTCGCTGAGTGGGTGCTTTTGCGGGTTCGAGAGGAGATGCTATATTCTGTGCTTGTATGTTTGATGTCAAACAAAAAAGCAAAAATATAAGAATAAATTTGAATAATTTGAAGAAACGCATTATATTGTTCTTATTTATTTTTAAAAACTATATAATTTATAAAGTATTTTTTAATTTTCAAAGTAAAAAAATCAAAATTATGGAAAATGATGGACAAATCGTCGAAAAAGACGAACCGGTTTCTATGTTTAACGGAGCAAGAGCTGCCGCCATTAGAATTTTAAGTCGTTTTGAAAGAAGTGATTCATACATTGACAAACTTGTTGATTATGAACTGCGAACAGGCAATTTATCAGACCTGGATAAATCTCTGCTTACAGAACTTGTTAACGGCGTCATAAGATGGAAAAGCAAAATTGACTGGGTGCTTGTTGGGTTTTACCACGGCGATTACCTGAAATGCCTGAACATCGTAAAAAATGCAATGCGAGTTGCTCTCTACCAGATTCTATATCTCGACAGAATTCCTATTCCTGCCGCTATCAACGATTCGGTGGAAATTATTAAGAGAATTCAAGGCGAGAAAACAGCCGGAATTGTTAACGGTGTTCTTAGAAATATTGCCAGAAGCCTCGACAATGTTCGTTTTCCTGAAAAGGATGAAGACCCTATTTACTATTATTCCGTTATATATTCTCACCCCAGATGGATGGTTAAAAGATGGATGGATAGGTTCGGCGAAATGGAAACCGAAAAACTGCTTTACATTAATAATCGAAGACCATACATCTGCATCAGGGTCAATACGCTTAAAACAAAGCCCGAAGATGTCATGTCCTGGCTGAAGGCTAATGAAATAATTTATCTCCCCTCACCATTACTGAAACAATCAATTCTTCTTAAAGGTTTGAGAGGAGATATTTCAGCTCTCGAAATTTTCAAGAATGGCTGGATTACGGTGCAAGACACAAGCGCTTCTTTGGTAACTTTGTTATCAAAACCAAAGCCCGGCTATACGATTCTCGATTTATGTGCTGCTCCCGGTGGCAAGTCTTTTTTATTAGCGGAACTTATTGCCGATAGAGGCAGGATAATAGCAGTTGACCAATACAGGTCGAAACTAAGATTTATTGAAGAAGGAGCTGATAGACTCGGCATCACCTCGATTACAGCACTTTGTGAAGATGCTGAATCCATGAAGTTCGACGAACAGGTTGATTTGGTTTGCGTTGATGTACCTTGCTCCGGCACAGGTACAATCTCGAAAAAACCTGATATTAAATGGAAAAGAGAAAGAGACGATATTGTCAAACTTGTGGATTCACAGAGAAAAATTTTAGTGAGTGCTTCGAAGTTAATCAAATCCGGTGGTGCAATTATTTACACAACCTGTTCGATTGAACCGGAAGAAAATCAAGAGAATATCGAATGGTTTCTGAAAAATAATCCTGACTTTGAACTCGAATCTGCAGAAAAATATCTCCCCAAGGAAATCTGCAAGGACGGTTATGTCCAAATCTTCCCGCATATTCACAATATTGACGGGGCATTCGGTGCAAGGCTGATAAAAAAGGATAGCAAGCCTGAATAAAAGCTACATTCTTTAATAAAAGGCTGTATTAAAATATCTGTAATTTTACTGAGCGATGTGAAATTATCGGAATATTGCTTTGTATTATAAAAAATTGCAATTCAACAAAAAATATTTTTTATTTCTTAAAATAATCATAAATAATTTTCGTATTATTAGAAGTGACTAATAAACAATTTATGTGAAACTAAATAAAAAATTTAAATAAATGAAATCTCCAAAAAATCATAAATCTGCGACAGAAAGCGAACAATGAATTAATAATAGCACGAAGTTAAGCAAATTTGCTTTCAGCAACGACACACACACTCAATTTATATACCCTAACCCTTGAATATACCCTTCTCCCTGAAAAGAGAAGGGTGTTATAAAAAAAAAGAAGATGTAAAAAATTTTTAAGAGATGAAGCAAATGACAGGAAAATTGATAAGATACATGTCCGTAAGCTTCCTTACAGTCGAACATTTTCGAAGGAAAATTTTTCTTACCAAATTTGGCATGTACTTTCTTCTTATTATTCTTCTAATTCTTCTTCAAATCAATCTTAAATCTCAGACAGTTTTAAAAACGCGTGATGTCGTAACCGGTCTCGATACACCATGGGAAATACTATGGGGTCCCGATAATTATATCTGGATGACTGAACGATACGGCAGGGTCAGCAGAGTGAATCCTACAACCGGAGAAGTAACCGAAATTCTGAGAATACCCGAAGTGCTGGAAGACGGTGAAAGAGGACTGATGGGAATGGTGCTTCATCCGCAATTTTTCTCTCCGGTTCCAGAAATTCAAGCTTATCCATACATTTATCTGATTTATAACAACGGGACAAAAGCCGATTCAAAAGTTAAAATTGTCAGATATACTTATATTGACAACAAATTGGATTCTCCATTGGTTATAATGAAGGACATACCCGGAGCATGGAATCACGACGGGTCCAGATTGTGGATTGACCCGAACGACTGGACATTATACGTTACCATGGGTGATGCTGCTGTTCAGGACAGGGCTCAAAACCTGAGCAGCCTGAACGGTAAAATTCTCAGAATGAATCTCGACGGTTCTATCCCGGCTAATAATCCATATTCGAACAGCTATGTCTGGAGCTGGGGTCATCGTAATCCTCAGGGGTTGGTTGTTGCGAAGGGAATTATGTACAGCTCAGAACATGGTCCCGATACGGATGATGAACTGAATATTATCTACAAAGGAAGGAATTATGGCTGGCCCAATGTTAAGGGATTCTGTGATTTACCTGCCGAGAAAACCTTTTGCGAAGCTAATCTCGTTGTGGAACCGATTGCGGCTTGGACTCCTCCAATAGCACCTGCCGGCATTGACTACTACAACCATAACTTAATCAGCGAATGGAACAATTCAATTTTGCTTGTAGCATTGAAGGGCTCCAGATTAATTCAACTAAAACTTGATTCTGAAGGGAAAAAAGTGATTTCGCAAACGGTTTATTTTTCGGGAAAATTCGGAAGACTCCGTGACCTTTGCATTTCTCCTGATGGGAAAGTTTATATAGCTACCAGCAACAAAGACGGAAGAGGCAATCCCGGTCCGAATGATGACAGAATCATAGAAGTTACTCCAAACACTTCTTATAATAAGGATAACTCTAATGAAGGTAAAATGGAAGTATTTCCAAATCCATTCTCCGATAAGGTTTATTTTAAAACGGAAAATCCTGCAGAAGATTATTCCATAGCGATTTACAATCTTTTCGGTAATTTGGTTAGAGAATTATTTCCGAACGGCTCTCCATTAATTTCCTGGGATGGGAAGGACGAAAATGGAAATAATACCGAAAATGGTTTATTCTTTTTAAAAATAAATTCTGGTAATAATATTTATATCCAAAAGGTAGGGAAGATTGGACTTTAATCCTGAATCAGGTTATCTATCTTTCCTTTACGATTTTTAAATTCCTCCATGAATTTGGTTAAAACCTCCACGTTAAATTCTGCTATCGGAATTCGAATAAAAAATCCGGTTTTTTTTCCTTTTAATATTATAAAGTTTCCAGCCAAAGGCAATGCTTTCGAGATAATCATTTTTGGATATATCAACAACTTTATATACGGCATTGAATTGAAAACAAATCGAAAGAAACTTTAATCTATGGTTTATTTCCGGATTATCAATCGTGACGTTATATCCATTCTCCTCTAAGATGTAAACAAAATTATCATTCAGTTTAAAGCCTAATTCCTTAACAGGATTAAACACATCAGAGTGAAGGAATTTATCTGTTTTTTTTTGTTATGATAAGAAATGAGGAAAATAAATACTGTTAAGGCTGCCATATTAATTAATGCAGTAACAATATAACTTCCGATCGGAGAAAATCTCCCACTGATTAAATAATTAAAGAAATACATTGTAACAATTATAAATGGATAAATTACAAATCCTGTTACAAAAGCCGGTTTTAAATAATTCCACTTTATTATTTTTTGCATAATTTAATAAGATTAATTTATAAAATATTTTATTTTAACATATTCTCCAGTTCGTCAAGATATTCGTTTGCTTTGTTGATTACAGCCTGTATAGCCGACTCATCAGTCATATCAATTCCAGCATTTTTGAGAATTTCAATCGGGTAATCGTAACTTCCGGAGGATAAAAATTTCAGGTATTTGTCTATTGACGGCTGTCCGTTATTTTTAATATTTTCCACAAGGGCAAACGATGCAGCAAAAGAAGTGGCATATTGGTAGACATAGAAATTATATTTGAAAAGATGTGGGATTCTTGACCATGAAAGACCTTCTTCATAATCTGTTTTCATCTCGGGACCCCAGTACTTTTGATACATTTTGGCAAATTCTTCGGTTAACTGGTCATCGGTCAAGTATTCTCCCTTCTCGGCTCTTTCATGTGTCATCCTTTCAAATTCGGCAAAATGAGTCTGACGGAAGAAAGTCATCTGAATATTAGTCAGAAATTTCTCAATCAAAGCCATCTTTTCTTCTTTCGATTTCGCATTTTTCACTAAATAATCCAGAAGCAATGATTCATTAGCCGTTGAAGCAACTTCGGCTACGAAGGTCGAATAATCGCGGTAGTGATAAGGCTGTGTCTTTTCCGTAAAGAATGAGTGCATGTTGTGACCAAGCTCATGTACAAGAGTGAACATATCATCGAGTGTATTGTTCCAGTTTAATAATATAAAAGGATGTGGTCCGCAGCCAGAACTGTTCGAATAAGCGCCCGAACGCTTTGCTTTGGTTTCATAGACATCAATCCATCGGTTTTCAAAACCAATGGTCATAGCATCAACATATTCTTTGCCCAATGGAGCCAATGCTTTTTTACATATTTCTACGGCTTCATCATAATTATATGATTTGTTTACAGATGGGAACAGAGAAACATAAGTGTCGTAAGGATGAATTTCGTTGAGTTTCAGAATTCGTTTTTTAATCGAAGCCCAGCGATGCTGAGTTTTAAGATTTGCATTGGTTACTTTAATCAAGTTATCATATACCGAGACGGGAATATTATTATCATACAGAGCAGATTCAACCGTTGAGTTATAGTTCCGGATTTTTGCAAGAATGACTCTTTCTTTCACTCTTCCGTTATATATTGCTGCCATAGTGCCTTTGAGCTGTTTGTACGGTACATAATTTCCCATATAGACATCGTGGCGGTATTGCCTGTTTTGATTATATAGACCTGCTCTGTATCTGCCATGCGAGACCTGGACATCATTTCCTTTTTCATCTTTTATTAAAGGAAAAGGAAGTTCGGCGTCGTTAAGAACGTTGTAAGTGTTTGAAGGAATAGCGAAAATCGGTGATAATTCGGCGAGAAGCTTTTCCTGGTCTGCCGAGAGAGTATTTTTCCTTGTTCTGAATATTACATCAAATTTATGCTTGTATTTCCTGAGACCAGGTTCTTCCTTGTAAAATTTTTCCATTTGACTATCCGAAATCATCAGAACTTCCGGATTGTAGAAGGAAATTGCAGAAGAATATTCGGCACCTAACTTCTGTGTTTTATCCGATAAAATCTGAAATCCCTGGTTGGTCAAGTCAATATCTTTACCTAAAGACGAATAGATGGACAATCTGCCGAATCTCTGGTCCATAGCCATCATCAAATCGGTTAATTCAAGGAGGGATTTGGCAGACATCGAAATTTTACCTTTGTAATTCGAAAATTTATGCAAATCCTGAGAGAAAGATGTGTATTCCTTGTTCCATGAGTTTTCATCAGTGAAGATGTCGGTTAAGTTCCATTTGTATTTGTCCTGAATTTTTGTTCTGTCTGGTAATTGAGTTTGAGACTGAAGCATAATTGCTCCTCCTAATAAAATTAAAATTGAAAAGATTACAGATTTTTTCATGTTCATTCCTACAATATATAAATTAAATTATTTATTTTTCACTTTCTTATTCATTTTCATTTAAAAAACATTTCGTCAACGATAAAATAAAATGCCACAACAAGCAAGAATAAACCATAAACCCTCTTCACAAGAACTGTTGGCAAAGAAATCATTATTTTAGCTCCGAAGATAGCACCAAGAACTATTCCCAATGCAAGAGGCAAGGCATACAAAATATTTAGCTGTCCGGCGTGATAATAGATTAAAACCCCTGGAAGACCAACCGGAAGAAGTAATGCACCAAGAGAAGTACCTATTGCTTTTTTGGGATGATATTTTAGAAACTTGATAAGAAACGGAACAATGAACAGACCCCCGCCAATTCCGAACATGCCTGAAATCACTCCGGTCGCAATGCCGACTATTAAAAATATATAGTATGGATATGCCTTGAAATTCTCATTCTCGTGCATTACTTCTACTTTTAATTTCAGGATATATTTTTTCCATAATTCTAAAGGTTTGACGAATGACCAGCTCACATAAATAAGGAAAATCGCATAAAAGATTTTTAACATGTTAGTCGGAAGAGCAAGGGCTATATACGAGCCGAAAACCACACCGAATATCATCCCCGTTGCAAGATAAAAAGCTACCTTCAAATCCATATATCCGGCTCGATAGTATGAAATGACTGCAAGTACACCCACAGGCAAAAGTAAGGCTGCAAGCGATGTTCCGTTTGCCTGAACAATTGAGAAATTCGAAAATAAAACAAGAGCAGGCACAATCACTACACCGCCGCCAATACCGAACATACCTGCCATAATACCGGCAACGGCACCGATGATTAAATTAATAATGAAAGTTTCGTTCATTTACACTTTTAACTTTTTAAAAACTTCAAAATTAAGAATAAAAACCCGAAGTTAGAAATGTAAGTTTGAAAGTTCGATTTGAATGAATATTCGGAAAACAGAAATTATATCAGCCCTGCCGGATACTATACCGACAGGGCAAAATTATTTTTTTACATTATTTCAACTACCATAGCAGCGGCTTCGCCACCACCTATGCATAGAGTGGCAAGTCCGAATTTTTTTCCTGTTCTTTTCAGAGCATGAATGAGTGTAGTTAATAATCTTGCGCCTGAGGCACCGATAGGATGACCGAGTGCTATTGCACCGCCATGAATGTTTATTTTACTGTACGGAATGTTCAGTTCACGGCTTGCAACAATCGGAACAACAGCAAATGCTTCGTTAATCTCGAACAAATCTATGTCTTCCACAGATAATCCCGCTTTAATGCAGGCTTTTTTAATGGCATGAGGTGGTGCGGTTGTAAACCAGTCGGGTTCCTGAGCGAAGGAAGCATGAGCAAGAATTTTTGCAATTGGTTTCAATCCAAGTTCCTGAGCTTTCTGTTCGGATGCTATAACAAGGGCGGAAGCTCCGTCGTCAATCGAAGAAGCATTGGCTGCCGTTACTGTTCCGTCTTTTTTAAATACCGGCTTTAGAGCAGGAACTTTTTCAAAATTCACTTTTTCAGGTTCTTCGTCTTTGCTAATGATTATGGGACCTTTTCTGTCCTGAATTTCAACGTTAACGATTTCATTCGCAAACCATCCGTTAGCCTGAGCTTCCAATGCCCTTTTATAACTTAAAATTGCAAACTCATCCTGCTGCTCACGTGTGATGTTGCATTCCGAAGCACAAAGCTCACCGGCATTACCCATGTGCATTTGGTTGTAAACGTCCCAAAGTCCGTCGTGAATCATCAAATCAACAAGTTCACCGTTACCCATGCGGTAACCTGTTCTTGCTTTGAATAAAATATACGGAGCATTAGTCATGGATTCCTGACCACCTGCAACGACAATTTCTGCATCACCCAGCTTGATTGCCTGGTCGGCAAGCATAACGGATTTCAGTCCGCTGCCACATACTTTATTAATGGTCGTACATGGAACTCCAACAGGCAAGCCTGCATAAATTGCTGCCTGGCGTGCAGGTGCTTGTCCCACTCCGCCTTGGAGGACGTTACCCATGATTACTTCGCTAATGTCTTCATTTTTGACATTAGCTTGTCTGACAGCTTCTTTTATAACAACTGCACCAAGTCTGGGGGCGGTAAGTGAGGAAAGACCTCCCATTAATGCACCGATTGGAGTACGTACTGCCGAAAGAATAACCGATTTCATTTTTTTCTCCACAAAAAGTTAATTTTAATTGTTTTAATTATTGAATCAGAATGATAAAAAGTATCATTATCAAAAACTAAATATAAGGAAAAAAAATTTATCAAGGAATTAAATATTATTATAATTTAAACATGAAAAATTACAGAAATCAAATAAATTGGAGTTAATTAATTAACATTTGTAAAAATTTGGAAATTAATATAATTTTGTTTAGCTAACTTATTTTTTAATAATTACTAATTTATTTTGGAGGGTCGTATGAACTTAAAGTCAATTTTAGCAGCAATCGGAGGAGGTCTAACTGCATTTATTACCGGTTGGCTTTTATATGGTATTTTGCTTACAAATTATATGAGAGACAATATGATTCCGTATGCCGGATTAATGCGTTCAACACCTGAATTTTGGGCATTAGTGATTTCAAATCTTAGTTTGGGGTTTCTATTCATCTGGCTATTTGTTCGAATGAATATTCGCACTTTTTATAGTGGCTTCAAAAAAGGTTCGTTTATTAGTTTTTTAATGTTTTTAGCCATAGATATACAAATGTATGCAATAATGAGTATATATAAGAATTTCTCGTCTCTTTTAGTGGATGTTTTAGCATCAACTTTAGTAGGTGCTTTAGCATGCGGGGTTGGTGCATTTATACTTGGAACAGAGAAAAAAGCAGAATAATCGTTCTTGAGAATTGTTAAAAAAAAGGGGCTGTCTTAAATGGTTTTTTAGACAGCCCCTTCTAATTTTTATCAGCTGTTCATTGCAAGTAGAAAATCTCTGTTCGACCTTGAACCTTTCATTCTGCTCAGTAAAAATTCCATTGCATCAACAGATTGCAAATCGCTGAGAACTTTTCTCAATATCCAGACCCTGTTTAATTCTTCAGGAGTCATAAGAAGTTCTTCACGTCTCGTACCGGAACGGTTAACGTCCATGGCAGGGAATATTCTTCTATCGGCAATTCTTCTATCTAGAACCATTTCCAGGTTACCAGTACCCTTGAATTCTTCAAAGATAACTTCGTCCATACGGGAGCCGGTTTCGACAAGTGCAGTTGCAATAATTGTAAGCGAGCCACCTTCTTCCACGTTTCTTGCAGCTCCGAAAAATCTCTTTGGTTTGTGTAAAGCATTTGCATCCACTCCACCAGAAAGAATTTTTCCTGAATGAGGAACAACAGTATTGTGAGCCCTGGCAAGTCTCGTAATAGAATCGAGAAGAATCACAACGTCCATCTTGGCTTCAACGAGTCTCTTTGCTTTTTCGAGAACTATATCCGCCACCTGAACATGTCTCTCGGGGGGTTCGTCGAATGTGGAAGAAATTACTTCCGCTTTGACTGACCTCTGCATATCTGTGACTTCTTCGGGACGTTCGTCAATTAAAAGCACAATAAGTTTCACTTCGGGATGATTTTTTGAAATTGCGTTTGCCATTTGCTGAAGTAAAACAGTTTTACCAGCTTTAGGAGGCGAAACTATCAATCCTCTCTGTCCTTTACCTATCGGGCAAAGCAAGTTCATAATACGCATGGTATATTCGCTTGGTCCGACTTCCACATTGATTCTCTTTGTGGGGTAGAGCGGAGTGAGATTGTCAAAGATTGTTCTTTCTCGAATAATCTCAGGTTCGAGATAGTTAACGCTTTCCACTTTAAGCAGAGCATAAAATCTTTCGCCTTCTTTGGGTGGTCTTACTTGTCCCCTAACAGTATCTCCGGTGCGAAGAACAAATTTCTTGATTTGAGAAGGTGAAACGTAAATATCATCCGGTGATGGCAGGTAGTTGTAATCGGCAGAACGCAGGAATCCATAACCATCGGGAAGTACTTCGAGTACTCCGCTGCTTGCTACCAGACCTTCGGATTGCTGTTCTTTAGGAGCCTGATTAGCCTGAGCTTCCACAATTTTCAGGATTAGTTCCTGTTTTCTTAAATCGGCAAAATTAGTAATACCGAGACTCTTTGCCATAGCTGTTAATTCGGCAATCCTCTTGCTTTTCAGGTCTGCAATGTCTATCACCGCAGGTGCCGAGCCATGTTTTTCATCTTTAGCCATATTTCCTCTTAATAATTATTCTTTGTTTTTCAAATGGTTAGGGTTCAAATTCCATAAAAATTCAAATATTTTAGCAAAAAGCTTAAATTTTGTTTATACCCTGAAAATGATTTTTTTTAGATGACTTAAAAAACTTTAGTCTAACGCAGGGATTTTTGCTGTTGCAGATAAATTAAATGTAATGGACGCTTTGACTTAACTTCCCCAATGACAAAATTACGACAATTTTATTTATTTGCAAAACAATTTATTTTTTTAATCTAACTTCAGCAGTTTCTTTGTTATTTCTTTTATGACCTTTCTCATTTCATCGGTATCATCCTTGGTGATGATTCCAGCTTCCTGACCTATCATATCCAATGACTTATTTTTTATGGCACAAAGATAAAGTTCCAGTTTTGCTCCTTCGGGAACGCGGTTCATAAATCCTGTGATATAGTAATTCACATCAAGCTTGCTTAGTGCATCCATTTCGTGAGATGTAGGAGGTCGGTAATTTTCCACTATATGCATATTGAACATTGCATAAATGGAATCGCGTGAAGCCATGTCGTAAGCTACGTACTTAGAACTTGTTCTGGCAGTTTCAAAAATAACTTCGGTTCCGTCGAATGATGTTGAAGTTTTCTTATCGTATAGTTTCCATTCGGGAAGATTGTCGGTATTTCTGAAATCAATCCCACCAATTACAAGTGTGGGTGCAGGATACACTTTAAAGGGACCTTCGGCATTATCGAACATAAGTGTATCCTTTTCCACATCGGCAAATGCTCTTTGAAGTGCTTTCAGTAGTGATGGGTCATAAACTCTTTTTTCGGTATCTTTTTCCCTGAAATTAATAAGACAGTACCCAACTCCTGCTTTGGATTTTTTACCGTTTTTAAGATTGGATGAAGATATATCTGCTCTTAGCATATTTTCGAGGACATTAATCCTAATAAAATAAATCCTGTCGGCGTTGAGTTCCTTCGCGATGCTGCCTGCTGTGGTTTTTCGGTTATCTGCTTTCATCGCATTAATCACTGAATCTCTTTCGGGAAAGCCAATGAGAATAAATTTCTGTGACATCTTCACAGCGAGATTCATCGCTGCTTCCACCTTTGATTCACCTATTTCGCTTGCTTTATCGCCAAATTCCACCTGAGCAATCATAATCCTCGGCAAAACTACCAGACTGTCATATTTTTCAGTTGTACTTTTTTTATTTTTGGAATACCCTAATGTTATCGTCAAAGTAATAGTTAAAAGCAAAGCTAAAGTTCTTATTATTCCTGATTTCATATTTCTCTGTAAATTTCTAAAATAAATCCCGCAAATATAAGGTATTCTAATGATATGGCAATGAAAAGGAGTTTCAAAATTTCCTCATAGCAAAATTATCCATTCTCAATCATTAATTATTAATTGACAATTGTTAATTATTAATTCTATATACAACTCCTCTTTCCTTCAAATATTTAATAATATAATCCAGGCAGCCATTTTCACGACCGAGATATTCCGGAGGAAAAACGCCTTTTTTCTTGAATTTTCCTTCAAGCAAAAGATTGACTGTCGCCGTACATGTGTAACCCGTCGTTCGAGCCATGGAAGAAATGCCGGTTGCTTCGTCTGTTTTGTCGAAAAGCTCATAAACATACTTTTTGCTCTTTCCTTTTTCTTTTCCTTCAACGGTAATCCGCATGATTGTAAATTCTTTTTCACCTGGCTTGAGCTTCCATTGGTCAAAAAGCATTTTAGCTGTAAAGTCAATCGGCTTTACATTGACTCCATTTATCCGGATTTCTTCCTGACTGAAGAATCCTGCCTGCTTGAGTGCCTGAATTAACTGAATATGCCCGGGATAGCGAAGCGTTTTTTCTTTCATGTTCGGTGCTTTGATTGTACGGATTATGGAGCGCAGTCCGTCCGAATTGAACGATTCCAGCGTGCCGACTTCATCAAAATGAACAAACTCTGCATCCGAAAGGGCGGGCTTGACCACTTCATAACCGTTTTCGACATATCGCGCAGGACGGGTGTATTCTTCGAGAACATCAACAGGCGAAAACGGAGCTTTGTACTGGAAAGGTAATTCCCTCACAAAAGGCAGCCCGCCGACGAGACATTCGAAATTCGAAATCTTCATCGTTTTTTCGTGATAACCCAGAATCAGGTTGCTCATGCCCGGTGCAACTCCGCAGTCCATAACAGCCGTAACATTGTTCTCCTTTGCAAGCTGAGCGAGCAGAAAACAGTCTTCCGGGAAAAACGAAATATCAACAATGTCTTTTCCGGCTTTGATTACCGTTTCAAGTATCTTGAAGCCTAAAAATCCGGGAACTGCACCCACAACGAAATCGAATTTCTTGACAATCGTAGAAATCTTTTTGAAATCGGAAAAGTCAGCCTGTATCGTATTAATGTTTGATTTTTGCGACAAATCATTAAGTACGGCAGCGTCCCTGTCAACAGATGTAACGTTATGATTCTTTGCCAAGTCCAGAGCCATAGCGGAGCCGACCATACCTGCACCGAGAACAACAATTTTCTTCATAATTTTCTTTCGCATAAATTTCAAATAAAATAAATAGCAAAATTAAGAAAAAGCAGAACGAGAGCAGATGAAAAAAAATAAATATTTTGTGTGACGTTTTTGCGTTTCATGTGTTATTATAGTTTTGGATATGACAAATTTGGAAAAAGAATTTGTAAGTTTGCATATCATTCATTTTGCTTGTGAGTAAGAATGGAGAAAAAGATGAAAAAGTTCATAGTGGTTATACTATTGTTTCTTCCCGGCATTGCTTTTGCTCAGAGGGAAGCTTATAACTGGTACTTCCCGTCAAATAGAGCAGTCACTTTCAATACTAAAGACGGACATCCTGTTTCATTAACTGATGGTAATTTATATGGAGGTTCTCCTGCCACTTATTCTGATAGCGAAGGGAATTTACTGTTTTATTCAAATGGCGATACGGTTTGGAATCGGCTTCATAAACCAATGCCTATGGGTTTTCTTGATAATAATCTTTCTTATGTCAGGTATGGTACAATGATTTTTCCAAAACCTGGCTCAATAAGTCAGTATTATATTTTTTACATTGACCAATCAACAAAAAATCCTAATCTAAAATTTTCCGTCGTAGATATGAATTTGGATAATGGCTTTGGAGATGTTGTCTTACCTAATTCAAGCTTAGATTCAAGTATTGCTTCTTTTAGTGCAGTTAATCATGCAAATGGAATTGATGTCTGGCTGATAACTTATGATTACCAGATAATGCAATTTAAAGTATATCTCATCTCAAAGTCGGGTATAAATTCTAATCAAAAATCGTTTTCATCGAATCCGGATAATCAATCATATAATCCTGATAATAATGGGATATATACTTCTCCAAAAGGGAATTTTTTTGTTTTCCACCAATATTTTATTACTGATTTATATAGTTTCGATAATAGAACCGGAAACGTTAACTTTTTAACTAATATTGATACAATTTTACAAAACTCCAAACAACATTTTCATGGTTGGTTTGGTGGTTCAGAATTTTCTGAGTCAGGGAAAAGGATTTTTATTTTTTCTTTAGATTCTCTACCTGGTTCTAAAAACTCCTTTTGCGGTTTAACAAATCAATATAATCTTGATATCCCGGATATTCATCAAATTCGAAGTACAAAACTATTAGTTCATGCTGATAGCGGTGACATACATTATGGCAATATATGTGCTGGTATAGGTTTCAAACTTGGTCCTGATAAAAGAATATATTTTAGTTATTGTGACTGGAGATACCTAAGTTGTATATCTTTCCCAGATTCTTTTGGTATTTCTTGCGATTTCCAATATAATAAAATACCGATTCTTAAGGGATTTGACAATTTGAATGGTGGATTACAGAACATACTTCCATGTTATTACTGTTTTTACGCTTTTGCTAATTCACCAATTTGCGAAGGTGATACAATTTTTCTGTCAGCTAATTTATCAAAGCGGTTTCTAAGTCCAAAATTTGAGTGGTCTGGACCAAATGGTTTTAGTTCTTTTGAGCAAAGTCCAGTAATAATCAATTCAAAATATGAAAATACCGGTTTATATAGATTGAAAGTAACAGCCGATACAACTGACTTGTATGATTCGGTTTATGTTCAGGTTTACCCCAGACCGATTGCTCAAATACTCACACAAGGTGATTTGGATTTGTGTAAAACGGCAAGTGTAATACTCTCTTCCAAAGAAACAGATAAAACATTTATTTATCATTGGTCAACCGGAGAATCGAAACAGAAAATTCCTGTAAAAGTTCCAGGAGTTTATATCTTGACTGTAACAAATCCTGCCGGCTGCTCTTCTGTTGATTCTATTGAAGTAAAAGGAATAGAAAAATTTGCTATCTCTGCAATTGGTTCACCGGCTATCTGTTACGGTGATACAACCGAACTATTTGTTACACCTATCAATAAAGAATATCGTTACAGTTGGTCAACGGGTGATACAACTCCAAACACAAAAATAAGCAAAGCAGGCATTTACAAAGTATTTGTTTCATACCTAAATTGTCTTGATAGTGCTTTCATTATCGTTGATAGCTTGCCGACACCAAAACCAAAAATAAATGGTCCAAATTCCGTTTGTCTAAATTCTGTCGTTGATTATTATTTATCCTATAATCCCAATACAAAGAAATCCTGGTCAATATCTGGTGGTTCGATTCAAAAAGGGGATGGTGAGAATGATATAACAGTTAAGTGGAACATTAATGGCACTGGGATTATTACGGTCTCACTAACCGACACAACCACCGGCTGCACTGGCTCGGATACTCTTTATGTAACTGTCGGTGACGTGCTGAAACCAAAAATATCTTCCGACCGCAAAGCACTCTGTCCGGGTGGAACTGCTACGATTTCTGCTCCCGACGGCTATACTGAATATCTCTGGTCGAACAATGAAACAAACAAATCAATAAATATCACAAAATCGGGTAATTATTGGGTGCATGTCAAAGATGGCAGCGGCTGTGAAGGCAATTCGGATACAATAAATATAATTGATGTTCCCGCTCCCCAGCCCACTTTATTAGCCGATACTCTTCTCTGTCCCGGAAGCACTGCAAAAATAAGTGTGGTGCAGAATTTTGTGTCGTACAAATGGAGCAGCGGCGAGACAAGCAAAGAAATTACCGTTTCGCAGGCGGGGACTTACTCTGTGGTTGTAACCGATACTAACGGATGTACTGGCACTGCGTCCATAGAAATTAAGCAATTTGCTCTTATGCTGACCGGCTTAACTGATTTGTATTTCGGCAAAACAAAACCGAATACGCCGGTCACTAACAAGCTGACATTGAAGAATGAATCAAACAGCCCAATCAGAATAAGTAAAATTTCAACTAAATCAGGTTCGGGATTATTTTCATTCATTACAAATCCCCCGCTACCGGCATCAATAAACGTGAACGGGTCAATTGAAATAGAAGTTACTTTCACTCCTACCGAAAGTAAAACATATTCCGATAGTTTAATTGCCGAAATAGATTTGCCCTGTCCAATTGGCTTGAGTTCGTTTCTAACAGGCGAAGCAGGAGTTAAAACAATAGTGTGGCTACCCGATACAACAGGCAAAGTCGGAGATAAAGATTTCTGCATACCGCTCCGCTCGAATTTCATTGAGCCGTACACCGAAAATTTATCCTTTAATGCGAAAATCAAATTCGATGCCACAGCATTTCTGCCCGATGCAATATACGGCTCATACATAGTCGGAGCAGACCGTTACGTTGAGCTAAGTGCAAACAATATAAATCTGACAGAGAAACAAACTATATTAAGTGATTTCTGCGGAACCATCCTGCTTGCCTTAAATGACCGTACACCGCTCTACATAGAACAATTCGAGTGGTCTGACAAAAACATCGAAATCGAAAAGCAAGACGGCAGCTTAACGCTAACCGGTCTCTGTATTCGCAATCTTTCTCGGCTAAAATTAATTGAAACAGAAGAATTGATTCTATCACCCAATCCTGTCGTGGATTGGTTAGAGATTTCTTATTCCCCTACTATTAACCGTAGGGTTAACCCTACGGTTGATTATCAAGGCATCACGATTTTTAATGTTTTTGGGGAGAAAGTCTTGTCAACCTCACCCCAACCCTCTCCATTCATGGAGAGGGAGTTTCCACCCCGTCTGACTTCGTCAGCCACCCTTCAAGAGGGGAATTTGAGGATTGATGTTTCGGACTTGTCACCAGGAATTTATTTCGTGAGAATTGGGGATAGTGTCAGAAAGTTCATTAAAATAGATAAATGAGCTTTGCATGTTTTAGTTTCAGGTGTTAGGTTTTAAGTGTTAAGTTAAAGAATTTTTGACAATAACAATGCTTATATAAATTTTGTAACAATTTCAAGTCAATACAACTTAACATTCAACATTCAACATTCAACACTCATCACTCAACACTCATCACTCAACACTCACACTCAACACCCATCACTCAAAACTCAAAACAAATCACCCAACACTCAACACTTAACTCAATTTACTTGTAATTATTTACAATTATTACCGGAAAACAAGAGATTAATATTAACAAGTTTTCAACAAATCAAGGATTTATCCACAAAGTTTTCCACACCTCGCTTTCATTAGGGATAAATTAATTTTTAAAAGTTTATTAATTTTTAACCGTCTTTTCTACGGTTAAGTTGAATTAAAGAAATTTTATGGAACGTATTGGTCTTTTTCCTTTAAGTATAGTTTTGTTTCCTGATTCTACCTACCCTCTTCACATATTCGAAGAGAGGTACAAAAAATTAATTGCCGACTGTCTGGCAAAATTTCAGGATTTTGGTATTAACCTTGTAACGACTCACAAAATCTTTGAAGTGGGTTGTACAGCAAGTATTTCCGATGTGTTAAGAACCTACGAAGACGGCAAGCTGGACATTCTGGTCAGGGGAATGCGCCGCTACAAGCTCGTTCAAGTTCATAAAAGCGAGTCGCTCTATCAGCAGGGGGATATTGAATATTTTGATGACGTTGAGGAAATTTTTGATGATGTTATGCACGTCAAATGTGTGGAGCAGTACAATCAAATTACCGAAATCGTAAAATCCATTAACATCGAAAAGCTAGATGCACACTCAATTAATATCCCAAATCCATCTTACTTGATAGCTCAGAAATCGGGACTGACTAACATCCAAAAGCAAAAACTTCTTGAAATAAATTCTGAGAACGAAAGGCTTAGTTTTCTGAACGAACATCTTAAAATGATAGTCCCGATGCTCGAAGAAAGCGAGTACATCGCAACAATAATTAAAAACGACGGTTATCATAATCCTGCCAAGTTCAAATAATATGATAAATACTTTCCCCAAAATAATGGGCATTTTGAACGTAACTCCCGATTCATTTTCTGACGGCGGAAAGTTCCGACGGTTTGAAGATGCTGTAACGCAAGCTCTGAGAATGCTTGACGAAGGTGCTGACCTAATTGATATAGGGGGCGAAAGCACAAGACCAGGCGCCTTGCCTGTTGAAGCAAAGGAAGAAATCGAGCGAATTATCCCTGTTATAAAATCAGTAAAAACTTTACGTCCCGATGCAATCATTTCGGTAGATACTGTTAAATATGAAGTTGCAGAAGCCGCTCTGAATACGGGTGCCGGAATAATCAACGATATAAGCGGATTGGATTTCGATTCGAATAAAGCCGATTTGGCAGCAGCGAGAAATGTTCCACTAATCCTGATGCACATTCAGGGCGTTCCCCGCAACATGCAGCATAATCCTGTTTATGATGATGTTGTCCTTGAAGTTTTTGATTCTCTAAAGGAAAAAATTCAGTTAGCCCGGAACAAAGGCGTGAATGAAGTTATTGCAGACGTTGGTATCGGGTTCGGAAAAACACTTGAACATAACATTTCACTGCTTAAAAATCTTGCTAAATTCCATGAGTTAAAAGTTCCGCTCTTGCTGGGAATTTCAAGAAAATCATTTATCGGCAAGCTGCTCGGAATCGAAACTCCTGAAGACAGGGACACGGCTACTGCTATATTACATAGCATTCTTTTACGTTCTAAAATTGATATAATCAGAGTTCACAATGTGAGATTGATTTATCAACTGAAAATACTGTTTGAAACATTTAATTAAATGGAAAAAGAACCGACAGGCTTTATATATCTCCAATCTTAATAAACGACAAGTAAATTTATTTTCATTTTTTATTTTTCTCACTTGTTTTCAAAATATTAAACAGATAAGTTTGCATTTTAGTCTGTTCATTATTTTATCAGAGGAAAACATGAAAAAGCATATTCGTGCATTATTTCTAATCATGCTTGCCATTTTTAGTGTAAGCCCCATTTTATCTCAAAAACAGCTGTCTCCCATCGCTGAATCTCTGAAAGGAACCGTATCATATCTTGCTTCCGATGAGCTTCAGGGAAGGTTGACCGGTGAACCGGGGAATCTGAAAGCAGCAGATTTTATCGAAAATTTTATGAAATCGAAAGGTCTTCAACCTTTAAATGGCAGTTACAGGAATGAATTTTCCTATAATGCCGGAGTGACAATCCATCCTAACAATTCTGCTTCTTTTACAACACTCATTGAAAAAGCGGGCTTGCCTAAAGAGATGTGGACCAAAGCTGTCAAAAAATGGAATGTTGTCGAAGACTGGCTACCAATCAAATTAAGCGAGAACGGTATTATGTCGGGGGAACTCGTTTTTGTTGGATTCGGAGTTACCGCGAAAGACATAAATTACGACGACTATGCAAATATTGATGTGAAAGGAAAAGTCGTTATAGTTCTTTCCGATTCAGTTGACGGCTTTTCGAGAGATAGCCGTTTTGCAAATTACTGTGAGCTTCGGTACAAAGCCCGCAACGCAAAAGAGCATGGTGCTGCGGGTGTAATTTTTGTGAAGAGACTCAGCGATTCCGCTAATACTTTCTATACTTTGAAAGGAGAGGCAAACATTGGTGACGGTGGCATCATCGCAGTGCAGGCTAACAGAACCAAAATAGCAACATTTTTCTCACGGAATCAGGCTCTTTATACGATTGAACTTGAAATGAACAAAACCAAGCAACCTAAAAGTTTTGCTTTGCCCAATTCATCAGTGAATATCACTGTAAACCTTGGATATACCGTAATTCAGGTTCCCAATATTGTTGGTATTGTCAAAGGTACGGATGCCGCACTTTCGGAAGAATATATTGTTATAGGTGCCCACTTTGACCATCTCGGGATGGGAGGAGAGAAATCCAAATACAAGGGAAAAACGCCAAAAGTCCATCCCGGAGCAGATGATAATGCTTCGGGTGTTGCTGCCATACTCGAAGCTGCCTCCTATTTTGCAAAGAATCCGCAGAAGAGGTCGTTAGCATTTGTTGCATTCAACGGGGAGGAAGAGGGAGTGCTTGGCTCGATGAATTTTCTCAGAAATAAAGCAATCCCCACAGAGAAAATAGCTGCTATGGTCAATCTCGATATGGTCGGAAGGATGAAAGACAACAAACTGAATATTTTCGGAACAGGAACTTCTTCAAAGTTCGCATCACTTGCCGATGAGATTGCCGCAATTGATACGGTAACCATCATCAAAGTGGAAGAAGCTTATACCCCGAGCGATAATTCAAGCTTCAACGTGCAGAAAATTCCCTCGCTCTTTTTGTTTACGGGTGTTCATCTTGACTATCATACACCAACCGATGAAGAAGATAAAATAAATTATCCCGGACTGGAAAAAGTAAGCAGAGTGCTCACTACTTTTGTTCAAAAACTGGCATCCAATCCTGAAAAGCCGGATTTCAAAGCAATAGGCAGTCCCACAGAAGGAAGCTTGACTCCAGCCCCTTCATCTGGTCATACTTCGGTAAGTTTCGGTGCAGTTCCCGATTTTGAGCCGAATCCAAACGGGTTCAAGCTTCAGGGAGTCACTCCCGGGAGTCCCGCCGAGAAAGCAGGTATCAAAGGCGGAGACGTTTTGATTTCGATGGGTGATAAAAGAATCAAAAGCATTGTTGACCTTTCACAAGCCTTGAAATCTTTCAAACCGGGAGACAAAGTTCCGGTAAAGTACTTGCGGGAAGGCACGGAAAAAACAGTGGAAGTAACGATGGTGAAGAAATAGAAAATACAATAATATTTTTCAATATCAGTTATATTTGTAATATGTAAATATAAAAGGAAAATACATTATGAGAAAAGCTGTTACTTTCACAAGTACTTTGTCGCCCGAGTTGATTGCGATGCTGAACGATTACTCAGTAAAACTGAATACTCCTAAAAATCAATTACTAAGTATTGCTTTAAAAAACTATATTAATGAGCTGAAAAGACAAGAATATATAAATTCTTTCCAAAGGGCAAAGCTTGATAGTGAAATCCGGGAATTATCCGAGGACGGTATCGAAGACTTTTTGGAGATAATAAGCAAGTGAAGCAAAAGGAAATTTATCTTGCTAATTTGAATCCCGCTGAAGGCTCCGAACAAAGCGGAATCAGAACGGTTGTGATTATTAGCGGAAATGCCATGAATAACAATCTGGATGTAGGTATTGTATGCCCCTTGAGTACGGCAAACAAAGGGTATGCAGGTTGTATTCTTATAAAAAAAGACAATTCAAATAATTTAGCAAAAGATTCGGAAATTATTAGTTTTCAAGTGCGAACAATTAGTAAAGACAGACTTTTAAACAGAATAGGTGAAATAAGCGATAATCAGTTGATTGAAGTCAAAAAGAAATTGTTTGAGGTATTGACTTTTTGATTGAATATTTTTTTTTCTTCTTTTTTTCAAAAAGAGCGAGACGTTTTTGCTGTTAATGTATTATTATCGTTTTGGAATGTGGCAAATTTTGGAAAAGTTTGTTGGAGAACAATGAAGAAAATATTTTTATTATTATTTTTAAGTTGCTATATCGGTTCCGGACAATGGCAGGAAGTTAGAAAAGGTTCCCTAAAATCTATTATAAATGTAATCGCTGCAAAGGATAATCAAATATTTGCTAATATGTACACAATACCAATGGAAAAGGACTATCCAAACCAGAAATATTATGGTCATTTTATAAGCAAGAATTCTGGTCAAAGTTGGCGTGATTATTTAATTTCTATGTACGGGAGTCTGATTGATCCCGGGGATATCAACTCTTTTCTTTTCATTGATGATAAAAAATATATAGCATCAGTATTTGGTTTAACTATTGAACATGATTATTCCGATAGCTTAATTTTAGAAATGAATATTAAGTCATTTGATG
>Ga0172370_10003330_pt1 | contig 22353 bp, 16 predicted proteins | sample LakKiv5m_FD_114538 | JGI IMG/M metagenome (GOLD analysis project Ga0172370, IMG submission 114538) | Freshwater microbial communities from Kabuno Bay, South-Kivu, Congo - kab_022012_11.5m | ecosystem: Environmental > Aquatic > Freshwater > Lake | place: Democratic Republic of the Congo...
CAGGTGTGGCCCCTGGCCGAGCACGACCACACGCGCACGCGCCTGACCCACAGCCTCGAGGTCAGCTGCGTGGGCCGCTCGCTCGGCACCATGGTGGGGCGCTGGCTCCACGAGCAGGGCCTGCTGCCCGCCCACCTGCAACCCGCCGACGTGGGCACGGTGGTGGCCACGGCCTGCCTGGCCCACGACATCGGCAACCCGCCCTTCGGGCACGCCGGCGAGCAGTCGATCCAGCGCTTCTTCGCCACGTTCTTCGCGCGGGCAGGCGCAGGCTTCTCGGCGGGCGAGCGGGCCGACCTCGAGCGCTTCGAGGGCAACGCCCAGGGCTTCCGGCTGCTCACGCGCCTGATCTACCGGCGAGACGGAGGGATGCGCCCGACGGCGGCGGCGCTGGGCGCCATGGTCAAGTACCCGCGCGAGTCGCGCAGCACCGACGCCCTTCCCAAGGCCAAGGCGTACAAGAAGTACGGCTTCTTCCAAGCCGACCTGGCTCAGGCGCGCGAGACGTTCTCGGCGTTCGGCGACCCGCTCGCCGCGCCCGTGCTGGCCTACGCGCGGCACCCGCTGGCCTGGCTGTCCGAGGCCGCCGACGACATCTGCTACATGATCATCGACCTGGAGGACGCCGTGCGCCTGGGCGTGGTGTCTCCCGACAGCGCGCGCCGGGCCCTGGCGGCCTTCCTCGCGGGTGGCGTACGCCCGGACGACGACCCGGGTGCGCTCCGCGCCCGCGTGATCCACGAGCTGACCATGGCGTCCGTCACGGCCTTCCAGGCCAACCTCGAGGCGCTCGAGGCCGGCACGTTCCCGCGCGCCCTGGTCGACGCCACGCCCCTGGCCGCCCCCTACGCCGAGCTGCAGGCGTTCTCGCTGGATCACATCTACCAGCACGAGCGCGTGCTCGAGGTCGAGTCGGCGGGCCACGAGGCCATCGACGGGCTCCTCGGCATGTTCGTGCCGGCCATCCTCGACCCCGGCTGGCGGAGCGACGCCTACCACGCGCGCCTCGTGAACCTCGTGCCCGTCGAGGCCTTCCGCATCGTCTTCCCGTCCGACGTGCCCGGCGACAACCCCATCCGGGCGCGCGCCCGGCTCATGGAGCAGCTCACCTCCTACCAGCGCCTGCTGGTGGTGACCGACTACGTGAGCGGGCTCACCGACTCGGGCGCGGTCGAGCTGTATCAGAAGCTGAAGGGCGTGAAGCTGCCCAGGTGAGACGTAACCTCACCCCCCATCCCCCCTCTCCCTGAAGGGCGAGGGGGGGCGTTGCCTGCTCGTTCGAGTAGTCCCCCTCTCCTGCCAGGGAGAGGGGGTCAGGGGGTGAGGTCCACGGGCCGGATCGCCCCCACCGTCACCTCGATCACCTGCGCGCCGCGGCGCGCGCGCACGATGACGGTCGCCGCGGGCCGGGTCAGACGCAGCGCGTTCTCCAGGTCGGCGGCCGAGGCCACCGTGCGATGGTCCCAGGCCACGATGCGGTCGTCCGCGCGGAGGCCCGCCCGCGCCGCCGGGCTCGCCGGTACGGCCTCGACCAGCCGCGCGCCCTCGTCCTCGAAGCCCAGGTCGAGGCGCAGGCCCCAGGCCTCGGCCGAGGCCGAGCCTGCGCTGGGCGGGCCGTCGGTGCCCGGGCGCGGCGGCGGCGGCACGCGCGTGAGGGGAGGGCCCTGACGCAGGGCCGAGACCAGGCGGTCGGCCAGGGTCAGCAGCGTGAGCGCCCCGGCCGCGTCGACGCGCGCGGGGGTGTCGCCGGGCGTGTGCTGCTCGCGCGTGACGCCGGTGAACAGGTGCAGCACCGGTACGCCCGCTTCGGCCAGCACGGCCTGGTCGCTGGGCGCATAGCCGCTGGCCAGCAGCACGGGGTGCAGGTCGAGGCCCGCCGCCGCCCGCTGGAGCAGCGCGGGCCACTCGGGCGCGGTGGCGGTTCCGATCGCGAGGAAGCGCCGATCCCTGCGCAGGCGCCCCAGCTGATCCAGGTTCAGGTAGGCGCCCACGCGCTCCAGGGGCCAGGGCGGGAAGAGCACGAAGGCCTCGGCTCCGAGCGAGCCGGCCTCTTCGCCCGTGAAGAGCACGAAGGCCACGGCCCCTGCCCCGGGGACGGGCGGCGCCGCGGCCGCCTGGCGGGCCAGCGACAGCAACGCGGCCACGCCGCTGGCGTTGTCATCGGCGCCGGGATACCAGGCGCCGCTGCCGTCCGGTACCCGGCCCAGGTGGTCGTAGTGCGCCCCCACCAGCGTGATCGGTCGAGCCGAGTCGCCGGGCAGCCAGCCGCCCAGGTTCACGAGGGACAGGGCGTGGACGCTCACCTCGGCTTCGACGGCCGCCAGGGCCGCGAGCTCGCGGGAGCGCGGCCGGCGGTCGGCGTCGAGCCGCGCCTGCTCGGTCGCCAGATCGAGCCCCAGCGCGGCCAGGGCGGGCCCTGCCGCGCGCCACGACACCGACAGGCAGGGGATGCCCACCGAGAAGGGTCGCTCGTTCAGTTGGAGCGGCACGTCTTCGGCCGGCCGCGCGGTCGCCATCAGCGGATCGTTGATCAGCACGAACGCGGCCGCGCCCAGGTCGGCGGCCAACGCCGCCTTGCGATCGGGATCGGCGGCGACGAGGGGCTGGAGCCCCAGGAATCCGGGCCGGTCGCCCTGCTGCGCGGGCTCGTGGCGCAGGGCCACCACCACCTTTCCGCGCACGTCCTGCCCCGCGTAGTCGTCGTAGCCCTCGGCGGGTACGCGCAGGCCATAGCCAGCGAACGCCAGCGGGGCCTCGACGTGCCCACCGCTCCCGGCGCGGAAGGGCACGAAGTCGACCCCCGGCGCCAGCTCGGTCGCTCCCAGTCGCAGCCGGGCCGGGCCCTTCCAGGGCTCGGTGCGCTCGACCGTGAACGGATCGGCGTAGCTGTCGCCGAAGAGCGGTCGGAGCCCGGCCTCGCGGAGCGCGTCGGCCAGGTAGGCGGCGGCCAGCAGGAGACCCGGCTCGCCCAGGCCGCGCCCGCCCAGGTCCTCGGCGGCCAGGCGTGTCACCAGCGCCATCCAGGCCTCGGCGCTGGGGGCGGCCACGCGCCCGGTCGGCGCGCGCGTCTCGTCCGTGGGGGCTGCGGCGAGCCCGGCCTCGCGCGCCACGCGCGGCAGGCCGGCGTCGTCCGCGCCCGCCGCCCGTGCGCCCGCCACGGCGACCCACGCCGCCAGCACCAGTGCCCCGACCCGTGCGCGCCCCATCGTCCCTCCAGCGACCTCTCATCCTACAGGAGGCCCGCCCCGCGGCCAACGCCCACCTGTCGGACGAGGCCGGCCGGGCGTCTGCTTCCGCGTTGACACTCCCGGGGGGCGGGGCCTATACTGCGCCCGGTTCTGCGCCTATCGGTCCGTCCGAGCGCAGGACGTGAGCAACGACCCCGAGTTTCGTCGTAATGGACCCTGGTGGTGACTTCAGCGCCCCGAGTAGCGCTGGAACCCTGATCCCCTCCCGCCGGTAGCCGATCGTCGTTCGGGCGATCTCCGCTTCCTACGGGAGGAGGAGGTGGCCCGTGCCCATCAATCCGACGCAGATCAAGGTCATCCGGAAGCTGCTGCGTTCCGGTGCCACGGCTCGCGTGTCACGCCTCTTGCAGCGCATCCACCCCGCCGACGTGGCCGACCTGTTCTCCGAGGTGAACGACACCGAGACCAAGCAGCTGGTCGACATCCTGTTCGCGGCCAAGCTGGCCGGCGGCACCCTGCGCGAGCTGCCCGAGGGCATCCTCGAGAACGTGCTCGAGATGATCAGCGACGATCGCGTGGCCCAGATGATCGACAACGAGGCGCCCGACGATGCGCTGCTCTTCCTGAGCCTGCTGCCCGAGGAGCGCGTCGAGGCCATCCGCAAGCTGCTGGAGCCCCAGCAGGCGGCCGAGATCACGCGCCTGCTGCTCTACCCCGAAGGCAGCGCCGGCTCGGTCATGACCACCAACGTCCTGGCCCTCGAGCAGCACTGCACCGCCGAAGACGCCATCAACGAGCTGCGCAAGCAGGGCGAGGACCTCGAGGCCATCTTCTACCTGTACGTGGTCGACGAGAACAACCGCCTCTCCGGCGTCATCCCGCTGCGCAAGCTCATCCTGTCGGCCCCCGGCACGCGGCTGCACGACCTCATGGTGCGCGATCCCATCAGCGCCAATGCCCGCGACGACCAGGAGAGCGTGGCCGGGATCGTCGCCAAGTACAACTTCCTCTCGCTCCCCGTCACCGACGACGACGGCAAGCTCATCGGCGTGGTCACGGTCGACGACGTCATCGACGTCATCCACGAGGAAGCCACCGAGGACTTCTATCACATGGCCGGCCTCGACGAGGAAGACCGCGTCTTCTCGCCCGTGGGCCAGTCGGTGCGCAAGCGCCTGGGGTGGACGCTCTTCCACCTGCTCATGGTGTCGGCGGCGGCGCTGATCATCAGCTTGTACTTCGAGTCCATCCAGAAGCTCGTGGCGCTGGCCGTCTTCCTGCCCGTGGTCGCCGGGCTCGGCGGCAACAGCGGCACCCAGGCCCTCACCGTGGTCATCCGCGGCATCGCCCTGGGCGAGCTCGAGTTCAGCTCGGCCCTGCGCGCCATCGGCAAGCAGCTGGCCGTCGGCCTGCTCGTCGGCGTGGTGGCCGGCCTGGTCGCCTCGGTGTTGGCCCTGGCCTGGAGGGCCGACACGGGGCTCGGGCTCTGGATCGGCCCCGTGCTCTTCGTGTCGCTGCTCGGCAACATGGCCGTGGGCGCCTTCGTGGGGGCCGCCCTCCCGCTGCTCCTCAAGGCCGTCGGGCGCGACCCCGCGCTCGGCTCGGGCATCGTGGTGGGCGCCATCACCGACGCCTTCGGCTACTTCAGCTTCCTGGCGCTGGCCACGCTCGCCATGCGCCTCCTCGGCGTGTAGACCTGTGACCCGCCTGGTGCCCGTCGATCCGGTCCACCCGGAGCCCGCCCTGATCGCGGCTGCGGCCGCGCGCCTGGCCGCGGGCGAGGTGATGGCCCTGCCCACCGACACGGTCTACGGACTGGCCGCCGATCTCGCGCGCCCCGACGCCGTGGCGCGCATCTTCCAGATCAAGGAGCGCCCGGCCGAGAAGGGGCTGATCCTGTTCGTCGAGGCCCCGGCCGACGCCGCGGCCTGGCTGGCGGCCGTCCCTCCCGCCTTGCAGGCGCTGGCCGCGCGCTTCTGGCCCGGGCCCCTCACGGTGGTCGTGGCGGCCTCGGCGTCGTTGCCGCCCGAGGTCTCGACCACGGGTACGGTGGCCCTGCGCCAGCCCGATCACGCCGTGCCGCGCGCCCTGGTGCGCGCCCTCGGCCGCCCCCTGGTCACCACCAGCGCCAACCTCTCGGGTCGGCCCAGCCTGACCCTGGCCGCCGACGTGGCCCGCGAGCTCGCCGGCCGCCTCCCCCTGGTGCTCGACGCAGGCCCCGCCGCGGGCGGACAGCCCTCTACGGTGCTGACGCTGGCCGAGGACCCGCCGCGCGTGCTGCGCGCCGGGCCTATTTCTTGCTCGATGGTGCGCGAGGTGCTGCCGACGCTCGTCGGCGCCACGCCGTGATCGCCGCGCCCAGCGCGCCGAGGGCCAGCATGCACCCCGTGATCGCGGTGGGCGCCGCCCCGAACAGCGTCCACCCGCTCGTGACGGGCACGTGCCAGATGCCCGCCTCGCGGGTGAACTGCCCCGTGCGCCCGCTGGCGCGCCCCCAGGCGTCGAACGCCACCGAGATGCCGGTGTTCGTCACGCGCACCAGGGGCCGCCGCGTCTCGACCGAGCGGAACGTCTGGGTCATCAGGTGCATCTCGGGCGCCGCGCCCTTTCCGAACCACTCGTCGTTGGTCAGGTTCACGAGCAGGTCGGCGCCCCGCGACTCGGCCGCCACCGTGACCGGGTAGATGGCCTCGTAGCAGATGCTGAGGTGCGCCTTCAGCCCGGCGACCGTCACCAGCGGCGAGCCCTGCCCCGGCTCGAGGTGCGCCAGGCCTTGCACCTTGCCCTGCAACCACGGGAGCTCGTCGCCGAAGGGGATGCGCTCGCCGAAGGGCACCAGCTTGCGCTTGTCGTAGATGGTGTAGGCCTCGTGCGGGGGTACGACGTAGGCGGCGTTCCGCGAGCGCCCGTGCACCTTGCGCAGGCTGCCGAAGATCAGCGGCACGCCGGTCCGGTCGGGCATCTGGAGGAAGCGCTCGGACCACGCCCGCACGTCGGGGATGAAGTTCAGCCGATCGCTGCGGTCGTCCTGGAAGTAGAAGGTGAAGCCGCCCTCGGGCAGCACCAGCAGGTCGATCCCGCGGGCGACCAGGCGCTCCATCTCGGCCCATTCGCGCTCGACCACGGCGATGCGCTCGTGGGGGTTCTTCGAGCGTTTCTCCTCGGGCAGCGCCGAGGCCTGCACGTAGCCAACCCGCAACGTGCGGGCGGCCGGCTCGTCGGCGCCGACCATGCGCAGGGCGCCGTAGCCGACCAGCAGCGCCAGGGGCAGGGCCACCCCCAGGGCCAGGCGTGCAGTTCTCACGCGCCGCGCGAGCCCCACCCCGAGTCCGGCCGCCAGCCGCAGCGCGACGAACAGCGCCAGCACCGACAGTCCCGTCACGCCGGCCAGGTCCGCGCCCTGGATAAGGAGCGGCACCTTGTACAGGCACGAGGCCAGCGGGAAGGGGAAGATCCAGGGCCAGCCGAGGTCCAACGCCGCCCACAGCACCGCCGTCGCCACGTCGGCCCAGGCGCCGCGCGGGCCCGCCCACCGCCGCCCCAGCGCCCACACGCCGACAGCCAGCCCCTGCCACGCCCCGAACAACAGGACGCCCAACCACGCCGCCCAGCCCGGCAGGCCGCTCATGGTGACCAGCGTGTGCTGCAGCCACGTGAACGACAGGCCGTGCCAGGTGGTGCCGAAGACCAGACCCACGGCGAAGGCCGCGCGACCGCGCGGGGCGTGGTCGACGGCCAGGGTCAGCAGCGCCAGCGCGGGCACCAGCAGGGGCCACAGGTTCAGGGGGGGGAACGCCATCCACGCCAGCACCCCGGCCAGCAAGGCCGTGGTCAGGCGCAGCCACAGCGCCCGCGGGAGCGGGCCGGGCGCGAATCGCGTCGTGGACTCCAGGCGTCCACGACGCAAGCAACAACCTGAGCGCCCGCCGCTCGTTCCGGAAAGCGATGTTGACGCCGACGGTGGCACGGAGGCACGGCTGCCCATGGCTGGATCCCCTGGCGGGCGCTCAGTCATCCGGGAACAGCTTCAGAGAGGCCTCTTCCTGCTTCGTACGCGCCCGCTTGGGCGGGACCAGCGGTGTGGGCGCCTGCGCAGTCTGGAAGCCCTCGGGGACCATCAGGGGGCCGTCGAAGATCTTTGACATGGCGGTCCAGGTGGCGCCGGCCGGGGCTTCGCGCACACGCGTGTAGGCGTGGTTCAGCTTGGCGTCGATCTGGTCCAGGTAGTGCAGCAGCACGGCCTCGATCAGGCGCGGCCTCACGGGCGAGCCGTACTCGAGCTCGCCGTGGTGCGCCAGCACCAGGTGCTGCACGCGCTCGAGCAGCACCGCGGGGAAGCCCTCGATGCGCGCCGCGGCCCGTGCCGCCCGCTCGGAGCCGAGGGTGATGTGGCCTAGCAGGCGACCGGTGTCGGTGTAGTCGAAGCCGGCCCCGGCGCCGATCTCGTCGATCTTGCCGAGGTCGTGCAGCAGGATGCCCGCGATCACCAGGTCGCCGTCGATCAGCCCGGGGTAGTACGAGGCGTAGTGCTCGCGCAGGCCCTCGAACACCGCGGCCATCGACAGCGCGTGCTCGACCAGGCCGCCCAGGTAGGCGTGGTGGATGCCGTGGGCCGCCGGGGCCCGCAGCAGGCGCGCGCGCGTGTCACCCTCGCCCAGGACCTCGTCGAGCAGGCGCCGGACCCACGGGCTCCGCACGCGCTCGAGCACGCCCCCCAGCCGTTCGTCCAGCTCGGCGAACGAGTAGCGCGACGCGGGCAGCAGGCGCTCGATGGCCACGTCGCGCTCGTCCAGGATCTCGAGCTGATCGACGATGATCTGCAGCGCGCCCTGGTACTCGTCGACGCGCCCGGTCACGCGCACGGGCCGCCCCGCGGCCTCCTCGGGCACGATCTCGGGCCGCCACGCCTTGGCGCTCAGGGTGCCGCTGGCATCCGACAGCGTGAGCTGCAGGTACGCCTTGCCGGTCTTGCCGCGGTTCTCGGTGCGGCTCGCGAGCAGGAAGATGGCCTGCACCGACTGGCCGCCGCGCAGGTCGCGGATGCGGATCTCGTCGCTCATGGGGTCTCCGTCGGCGTGCCCGCGAGGTCCCGCGGGCGGTCAGCTCTCGTCTTCCTTGGACCCGAAGACGCCCTCGAGGTCGTCGCCCAGCTTGCCCTCGACCTCGCGGATCAGCGTGGTCACCTTCTCGACCAGCGGCGAGTTCAGCTTGCCGAGCAGCGTGCAGGCCTTGCGCAGGGTGGTCACGGCCTCCTTGAACTGCTGCAGGGCCTCTTGCGTCATGCCGATCTGCAACAGCGTGCGCGCGATCGACTGGTAGTCGGACTGCCGCTCCTCGAGCGCCAGCGCCTTGCGGTACAGGTCGAGGGCCTCCTTGTGCTCTTCCTGGTTGAAGCGCAGGTTGCCGTACTGGTGGTAGAGCGACGCCAGCCCGCGCTCGTCGTTCATGCGCTTCTTGATCTCGAGGCTCTGCTCGTACGCCTTCGCCGCCTCGTCGAACGCGCCGCGCTTTTCGGCCAGGCGGCCCAGGTGCTGGTAAGCGCGCGCCACGCCGGCCTCGTTCTGCAGGCGCTGCTCGAGCTCGAGCGCCTGCTTGAAGAAGCTCTCGGCGTCGTCGTTGGAGCCGAGCAGGTCGAGCGAGATGCCGATGCGGCGGTAGATGAGCGACTTGCGGAAGTCGTCGTTCAACGCCTCGTCGATGGTGAGCGCGCGTCGGAAGTCGTCGAGGGCCGACTTGTACTCGCCGAGCAGGAAGCGCACGTAGCCCCGCTGGTGGTACAGGTCCGACAGCTTGACGTCGTCGTCGAGCTTCTCGATGTAGCTCTGCGCCTCGTCGTACCACTCGATGGCGTTACGGTAGTTGTTCATCTCGAACGTGATGTTCCCGACCAGGACGTACGCCGTGGCCAGGCTCTGGACGTCGCCCTTCAGCTTCAGCGCGTGGATCAGCCGCATGAGGATGCGGCGCGCTTCTTCGAACTGGCGCTGGCGCAGCAGGTTCATGACCATCGTGAACGTACGCTGCCGCGTCAGGTCGTCGAGCGCTTCGGGGTCGTGCTCCAGTTGGCGGATGACGGCCTTCATCACGTCGGCGGTCAGCGGTTCACCCGCCTCGGGGCGTCCGCCGGCGTCGCCCATGGCGCCCCCCGGCGTGGCCCAGGTGCGCGCGCGCGGCCACGAGTGGAAGCCGTCGCGGCGCTTCCACAGGCTGGCCTCGCTGTCGACCATGGCCTTGACGTCGTCGGGCGTGACCAGCACCACCCAGTCGCCGCGGTGGCCGGCAGCCAGCCAACTCTCGAACTGGGTCGTCAGCTTGGGCAAGCCGCGATCGACGTGGCTGAGCACGCAGACCTCGATGTTCGCGTCCAAGACGGAGGCCACGTCGTCGCGATAGAGATCGACCGCCTTGGAGCGCGGGAAGTGGTCGATGAAGGCCTGCAGCGCGGGCGCGAGGTCGTTCTCGGCGATGTAGCGCACGAACTGGACGCTGGGGCTGCTGCGCGCGCGGCACAGCTCAATCTGCCGACCGACCTCGTCCAGGACCTCGCGGGCTTCGTCCGATGGCGAACCGCTCATGAACGGCTCCGTTGCGGATGGCACGAACTCTACCCGACTAGGGCCTCTGCCGCAAGCTTCGGGCCCCTCCGGCGCCCCGTTGGCCCGATTTTCCGGCTTGACACGACCGTCCATCCGGGTATCCTAGCCGTCGTTGCTCGTTGCGGCCCGTTAGTCTAGTGGTTAGGACGCCGGCCTCTCACGTCGGTAGCACGGGTTCAAACCCCGTACGGGCTACCTGACCGTCCCATCCTGGGATCTGAGCCCACCCTGAGTCCCAGTACGAGCGGTCGCACGGTAAGGACGTCTTCGGACGTCCCCGTGCGTCTGCCGTCGGGGCCTCCTCCTCCTACCAGGTTACGAAGTGCCAGGCAGCCCCGGCCAGGGCGGTCGCGCCCGCGATCCCATAGCACGTCCATGCGCCCACGCGACCCTGTCGGATGCGGTCGAAGCGGGCGCCTTCGCCCGAGTTCTGGTCGTCGACCCAGCCGTTGGTCACCACGTTCAGCGTGACGGCCGTCACCAGGGCGGCCGCCGCCACGCCGTAGAGCGCCCACGGCGCCCAGCGGGTCGCGGCCGGCTTCGTCACCGGCGCCTCGAGCGTCAGCGTGGTCGCGCGCGGCAGGGGCGTCGGCCCCTCGTTCGGGTCGCGAACGTCGGGCAGGTCGTCGGGTCCCAGCTCCACCTCGAGCGCCCGCACCGGGTGTGCGCGGGCCAGCAGGTCCAGGTCGTCGCGCAGCTCGGGGTAGGCCCGCACCTCGAGCGAACGCTCGGATAGCAGGCGCAGGGCGCGCTCGAAGCGCGGCGAGATGGCCACCTGCGCGGGGGTGCCGCCCGTGACCTCGACGCGGCCCTCCCAGGGGCCGCCCGTGCCATCGGCCTCGAAGCGCCGGACCGGCCACGCGCCGCAGGGCACGCGCAACGAGCCTTCGGCCGACAGGTCGACCCGCTGCCCTCCCACCGCCAGCACCTCGCCCGGCGTGACGGCGCCCAGCGCACGCCACCGGATCGTGCCCGTGCACGTGGTCGCGGCCAGGCTCCGGACCTCGTCCCCCAGCTCGGGCGGGAACTCCCCGTCGGGCAGGGGCAGCGCGCCCCACCACCCCAGCGCGCGCCGCACCAGGTCGTCGCCGGCCGGATCGCGCCCGGCCAGGTGATCCACCTGGATCAGGCGGACCGCGGCGACCAGGAAGGCCGTGGCGGCGCCGGGCTCGCGGGCCACCGACGCCAGGTGGCCGAGCGCCCAGCCCAGGCCGTCGCGCAGCGCCTCGTCGGCCTCGTCGAACGCCGTGCGCAGCCAGGCGTCGTGGCCGTCGGCCAGGCGCGCGAGCGCGGGAGCGGTGTCGGGGAGGGCGGCGGCGCGGGTCAGGCCCAGGAGCGCGGTGGGCGCGGGCGCCAGCGAGGCTTCGAGGGCCGCCTTCTGCCGCTCGAGCGCCAGGCGCGCGCCCACGGAAGGTTCGGCGTCGGCGGGCGCGATGAAAACCAGCAGGGGAGCCGGGGCTCCGTGGGCGGGAGCGGTCTCCGGGAGCGCCAGCAGCGCGATTGCGAGGCAGGTTCGCCACATGCCGGGTTCCTCCACCGCGCGAGTGTACCAGAAGGGCGAAGAGATGGGAAGTACGGTGGATTCAGGGAATCAATGAAAAGATTGCGATCGGGAGAGGCAAACGAAGAACCGGAAGGGACGAACTAGCCGCACGAGCCCTGGACCTGGGTGTCGGTCGACAGGGTCTTGCCGCAGCCCTTGAGGTCCTTGTTGTTCTGGCACAGGCTCTGCTTGATGCGCTCGGCGTCGACGCCCGAGAACTTGGCCTTGTTGTTCGCGAGCCACGTGGGGCTGGCGGAGATGCCCAGGCCGTTCGCGATCTTGATGTCCTCGCTGAGGAGCTTCTTGCCGTCGGCGCCCGTCGAGCAGCTCTCGAGCTTGGCGACGTCGAGCTTGGCCTTGGTCGCGCAGTCCTTCCAACCGGCCGCGTCGCGGATGTTGGGGTTGCGGCACCAGACGTACTCCATGCCCTTCTGCGCGCCCTGCTTGAAGGCGCAGAGCTCGCGGATGTTCTCGTCGACTTCCCATTGACCGTGCAGCGACTGGAAGGTGCCGTCGCCGTTCTCGGTGGCGATGTAGTGGACTTCGAACGTGATCTTGTCGTCCTTGAACGCCTCGAGGACTTCCTTCATGGCGTCGAGGGCCTTGATGCCGAAGGGGCAGCCCGACATGACGAAGACTTCGAGCTTCTTCGGGATCTCGGCGCGGCACTCGAGGGTGTTCTTGCAGGTGTCGTCGTCGCAGTCGATCTTGCCGTCGTTGGTGTCGTCGACCTTGTTGTCGCAGATCTCGGCGGTGGGATCGAACTTCGAGCCGACGTTCAGGCTGAGGAAGTCACCCTGGGGGGTCATCCAGCGCTTCAGGCGGCCGTAGCCGGGGTCGGTCTCGACGATCTTCTCGAACAGGAACGCGGGCAGGTACTTGACGGCGGACTTCGTGTAGAGGTCCTTGCCGGCCTGGTCGGCGTAGTCGACCTTGGCGATGGTCATGCCCGTGAACATCGACTTCAGCTGGCCTTCCATGCGCTGGACGCGGGCCTCGCACTCGGTGCAACGCTTGTCGGAGATGACGGTCATGGTGAACTTCACGGGCTCGGGCAGCGTGGAGCACACCTGCGGCTTCGTCGACAGCTTGTCACACACCGCGCGCAGGAAGTCGACCTTCTCGCGGCCGCCGCTGTAGCGCTCGCCCGCCAGGAAGATGGTCGGGCTGCCGGTGGCCTTCTTGTCCTTGGCGGTCTTGAACGACTCGGCCAGCAGCTTCTTGCCCTCGTCGCCCTCGAAGCACGCCTTCAGCTTGGGCTGGTCGTAACCGGCCTCGGTGGCGCAGGCTTCCCAGCCGGCGGGCAGCTGGCGGTAGTTCTTGTTCAGGCACGCCATGAAGGTCGTGAGCTTGGTCGTGTCGGCGAAGAGCTTCTGGGCGCAGACTTCGAGCAGGTCGCCCTGCACTTCGCCGTCGCCGTGCATCGACTTGAACTGGCCGTTGCCCAGGTCGTCGCCGATGTACTCGAACTTCACGTCGACGTTCGCGCCGATCTCCTTCACGACATCGGTCATGGTCGTCATGACCTGGACGCCGTAGGGGCACTGCGACATGACGAACAGCTCGATCGGGATCTTGGCGCCGGGCGCGCCGGCGGCGGCGCCGGTGGCGGGCTGGGCGGCGGTGGCCGCGGGCTGGGCGGCGGGCTGCTCGCCGGCGGGCTTCGGGGTCTCTTTGCAGGCCGCGACGAGCAACAGCGCGCCCATCGCCAGGGTGATCAGCTTCCTCATGAGTCCATCCTCCGTAGACATAGGGTTCTCGTCACCGGGTTCTCGTCACCTCGTACGGAACCCGGATTCTAGGGGGCGTATTCCGCGTTGCAAGTCTTTTCTGCAATGACGCGGGGTTTCCGGCGGAAGGGGCGAAACGGGGGCGCCGGGCCGCCCGAGGCTCCGGGGCGATCAGTCGCGATAGAACACTTCGAGTTTCTTCAGCTTCGTGGGGTGGCGCATCTTCTCGATGGCCTTGGCCTCGATCTGGCGGATGCGCTCACGCGTAAGCTCGAACGTCTGCCCGACCTCTTCGAGCGTATACGTGCGGTCCATGCCCAGCCCGAAGCGCATGCGCAGGATCTGGCGTTCGCGCTCGGAGAGCTCGCCCAGCGCCTCTTCGATGCTCTCCTGGAGGTTCTGCTCGACCACCTCGTCGACGGGGCTGCGCAGGGTGTCGTCGGCGATGAAGTCCATCAGGTGGCTGTTCTCGTCGTCGTTCACCGGCATGTCGAGGCTGACCGGGGCGTTCAGCAGGTGGATGATCTTGCGGTACTGCCGCATCGTGATCTGCAGCTTGGCCGCCATGGTCTCGTCGGAGATGGGTGCCGCTCCTTCGCCCTCGAGGCGCTGGCGCGTGCGCTGGAACTCGTGGATGAGGTCCATGATGTGCGACGGGATGCGGATGGTGCGCCCCTGCTCGGCCACGGCGCGCGTGATGGCCTGGCGGATCCACCAGGTGGCGTAGGTCGAGAACTTGTGGCCGCGCTTGTAGTCGAATTTCTCGACGGCGCGGATCAGGCCGATGTTGCCCTCCTGCACCAGGTCCATGAAGGGCAGGCCGCGGTTGGTGTAGCGCTTGCCGATGCTGACCACCAGGCGCAGGTTGGCGCGGATCATGCGGTTGCGCGACTGCTCGATGGTGCGCGCGGACGAGACCACGCGCGCCAGCTTCTCGCGCAGCGAGGCGACGGACAGGCCCTGGACGCGGGTGGTGCCGCTGCCGGCGCGATCGAGCGCGCGCGTCACGCTGGTGCGGAACGAGAAGACCACCTCGTTCAGGATGCGCACGCCCACGATGCTGTCACGGAACGTCTCGAACACGCGCGGGGCCAGCTCTTCGGGGGTGCCGACGGCCTCGGCGGTCTGCTGCAGCGAGCGCACCAGGTACTCGAGCTCGCGGCTCAGGCGGTAGATGTCGTCGGGACGCAGCACCTCGTCGTGGATGGCGACCGACGCCAGGTAGTAGCGGTTCTTCAGGATGCGGGCGGGCAGCTGGAACAGCAGGTCGCGCCCACGCTGGTAGGCGAGCAGCTCGCGCAGGATGACCAGCGAGTGCTCCTCGACGCGCCGCGAGAGGCTGACCTCGTCCTCCTTCGACAGGAGCTTCTCGCGCCCGATGGAGCGCAGGTAGGTGAGGACCGAGCTCACCTCGTCGTCGAAGACAGGCCTCTGTTCGGTACTGCTGATCGACGCATCCATGGAGAGCCTCCCTGGGCGAGTCGCCCGGCCCAATCGAAATGCAACCCCCGTGCCAGGACCGACGTCGTTGCAGGACGCGGACTTGCGAAATCGGGGGGGCGACGATCTATGACATCGCGATCATGGGGGGGATTCCACGAGGAAGAATTTCGGCAGTCGCGGCGTTCCGCACGAACCGGCTACTTGGCGAACGCCACCGCGCGGGTCTCGCGCAGCACCGTGACGCGGATCTGGCCGGGGTACGTGAGCTCGGACTCGATCTTGGCGGCGATGTCGCGCGCCATCACGGCCGACTCGTCGTCGGTGACCTTCTCGGCCTCGACCACCACGCGCAGCTCGCGGCCGGCCTGGATGGCGTAGCTCTTCTCGACGCCCTTGAACTCGCAGGCGATGCCCTCGAGCTTCTCGATGCGCGCGATGTAGGACTCGAGCATCTCGCGGCGAGCGCCGGGGCGGGCTCCCGACAGGGCGTCGGCGGCGGCGACCAGCACCGCCAGGATGGTGCGCGGCTTCTCGTCTTCGTGGTGGGCGGCCACCGCGTGGATGACCTCGGGGTTCTCGTTGTACTTCTTCAGGAGATCGGCGCCGATCAGGGCGTGCGGGCCCTCGATCTTGTGGTCGACCGCCTTGCCGAGGTCGTGGTAGAGCCCCGCGCGCCGGGCCATCTTGACGTCGAGGCCGAGCTCGCCGGCCATGATGCCGGTGATGAACGCCACCTCGATGGAGTGGTACAGGATGTTCTGCGCGTAGCTCATGCGGTACTTGAGCGAGCCGAGCACCTTGAGCAGCTCGGGGTGCACGCCGTGGAGCCCGAGCTCGAAGATCGCGAACTCGGCGGCCTCCTTGATGGCCTGCTCGACCTCCTTCTCGGTCTTCTTGACCACCTCTTCGATGCGGCTGGGGTGGATGCGCCCGTCGGTGATGAGCTTCTCGAGCGAGATCTTGGCGACCTCGCGGCGCACCGGGCTGTAGCCCGACAGGATGACCGCCTCGGGCGTGTTGTCGATGATGAGATCGATGCCCGTGATCTGCTCGAAAGCCTTGATGTTGCGGCCTTCGCGGCCGATGATGCGGCCCTTCATGTCGTCGTTGGGCAGGTTCACGACCGAGACGGTGCGCTCGCCCACGTACTCGCCCGAGTAACGGCTGATGGCCGTCGAGATGATCTTCTTGGCGCGCTTCTCGGCCTCGAGCTTGGCCTCTTCCTCGAGCGTGCGCATCATCTTGGCCGCGTCGTGCTTCACGCTGTCGATCAGGGACTCGTGCAGCGCGTTGCGGGCGTCGTCGCGGGAGAGCCCCGCGATCTGCTCGAGGCGGGCTTCGGCCGCCTGGACCAACTCGTCGTGCTTGGCCTTGGAGACCGCGACCGCCTTCTCGCGATCGCCGATCGACTGCTCGCGCCGGACGATCTCGGTCTCCTTGGCGGTGACCAGGTCGCTCTTCTTCTCGATGCTCTCTTCCTTCTTCACGAGGCGGGCTTCCTGCTTCTGCAGCTCGAGCCAACGCTCGCGGTTCTCCTTCTCCTGCTCGTTGAGCTTCTGCTCCCGCTCCCGGTTCTTCTGCTCCAGGTCGCGCCGGAGATCGTCACCCTCGCGACGGGCGGCGCGCCGGATCTCTTCGGCCTCGGCCTCGGCTCTGCGCCGGGCTCCTGCCGAGGCCGCCCGGCCGTACGCGAACATCGCGACGACCCCGAGGATCAGCCCCGCGACTCCCGAAAGGACGTAGTACACGTTTCTCCTCCTTCCTTGGCGTGGCTTTTCGGGGGGCAGATCGGTCCGTCAGGGCATATCTGGAAAACGACGAAACCGTTCCTCCCGAAAAGTATATTTATAAAGCTGACTCGGTCTTCCGAATCAGCGCCTCCAGCCGCTTCGCGGCCTCTTCGTGCTGCCCGAGCCGCGCCTCGGCGTCGAGGAGCTCGTCGGCGAACGTCAGGAGCCCCAGCACGAGCAGCTCGCGCTCCGGGAGCTCCCGGCCCTGACGAATTCCCTCCAACGTCTCGCGGATTCGGTGCTCGATGACCCGCACGCGTTGCGCCGGGAGGTGCGTACGAATCGCGAGGCTGGCCTTGCCCACCTCGACCTGCACCGTTCCCGACACGCGAACCCCCTCGTCCGGATCAGTACATTACTTTCGCATTGACCGGGCTAGTGTCAAGAACGGAGTTCGACCCGGAGCTCGCGGTTGCCTTGCGGCCGGCTTTCGCCCAGAATACGGGCACCGGCAGGGGAGAGCAGGCGATGCCTCGGGTCGACCACGGGTCCTGGATAGTCGTGCTCCTGGCGCTTCTGGCGTGTTCGGGCGGTTCGGGGACCACCCCCGGCGGGGGGCTCACGCCCTGCTCCTCCGGCGCGGTCGTGGCGCTGCTGGCGCCCGATCAGCTGACCGTGTCGTCCGGTGGCCAGTTCTTCGGGTTGGCCGGCGTCGCGTTCGGTGAGTTCGAGGAGGTGCGCGTGCTGCGGGGCGAGTCCCTGGTGGGCGTCGCCGACCAGTTGCCGTACTTCGAGCTGCCGCCGACCCCCCTCGACCCCGGGATCAACCGCTTCGTGCTGCAAGGCCGCCTGACCGACGGGGGCAGCGTCGACGACAGCGTGATCGTCGTCTACACGCCCGAGGGCGAGGTTCCGCCGGCCACGGTCACGCCCGACTTCGTCGAGGTCCGCGTGCGGACCGAGCTCTTCTTCCGCCTCGACCTCAGCCGGTTGCCGCTGGTCGAGCCGGCGGCCGAGCTGTGGCAGGCGTCGGCCGACGGCCAGCCCCAGGCCTACGTCTCCGTCCTGTTCGACAACGGCGACCTGGCGGGGCGCGGCGACGAGTTGGCGGGCGATCGGGTCTTCTCGGTGCGCCTCGACGTGACCCCCGACGCGCCCGGCACGTCGTCGTACGTGATCACGGTGAACGGCACGTCGTCGGGCACCAGCGTCCAGCGCACCTCGACCCGGATCGACGTGCGCGCGGTGGCGCCGCTCACGGCGGCCGAGTGCTCGGCCCACCAGGCGGTGCTCGGTGATCTGCGCACGGCGTTCGACCAGCAGCGGCTCGAGCTCTCCTTCGACGAGGCGCGGGCCGCCGTGGTGGCCGACGCGCTGGCGCAGGGCGTGGTCGCCGAGGCGGGCGCCGACGCCTGCTCCGACGGGCTGTGGGTGCGCTTCGCCGACGGCGTGCTGGGCGTCGTGCCGCTGGCCGCCTGGCGCGAGGCCGGGGCCGAGCCCGAGCGCGCCACCTACCCGCTGACCACCTGGAGCGCCGATCGCGCGCTCGAGCGCCGCACCGCCACGCTGGTGGGGGAGAACACCGCGCTGGCGGCCGCCCTGGCCCCCGACGCGTGCCCCTCGTTGCTGGTGCGCACCGCCGAGCTCGACGGCCGCACGCTGCCCTACGACTGGCGCGCCGATCTCGGCGCCGGCGTGCTCTACCTGCGGGGCGAGGGCGACGTGGCGTTCGGCGGGCTCGACCCGGCCGTCGCGGAGGGCTACGGGCTGCCCGTGGGCACGGCCAGCCCGGTGATCCTGCAGGAGCACGACGAGTTCTGCCGCGACCTGGGCGTGACCGACGAGGAGTGCTCGTTCAACCCCGAGAACCCCTCGGGCTCGCGACACTGCACCAGCTACGGCAAGGAGTGCGTGCTGCAGCGCGAGCGTGAGGACGGGACCCTCTGGGGCGTGTGCCTCGATCGCCGCGTGCGCGACCTGCGCCTCGGCCGCCTGGTGCTGGCGCCCACGGGTTACGGGCTCACGCCGGCCTTCCTGCGCGAGAACCTGGCCGCGGTCGACTCGGGGGTGGTGCTGCTCGACGTGCCGCGCTCCGGACGCGACGCGCGCCTGGCCGCCGAGTTCCTCCGGAAGGGCTACGACCTGGTGGCGACGCGCGCCGCCCGCGGAGGCGACGATCCCTTCCCGGCGCTGGCCGCCGACCTGCTCGGCCAGGAGGCCTGGGAAGCCGCCGCCCACCCGGCGCTGCGCCTGTTCGGCTCCCTGCGCGTGGGCGTGCCGCCCTACCGGCTCTCCAACGGCACCTTCGAGGAGGAAGGACTGGCCGGGTGGCGGACCTCGGGAGACGCGCGGCGCGTGGTCGAGTTCGCGGGCCAGACGCCCGTGGAGGGCAAGGGCATGGCGCTCCTGTCGACCGGCCTCGGGTTCTCCGAGCAGGGGGGCGCGCTCGAGCAGGTCTTCTGCCCCGAGCCCGGCACGCGCACGCTGCACTTCTACTGGCGCTTCTACTCCGAGGAGTTCGTCGAGCAGTGCGGCTACCAGGAGTACCAGGACGAGATCGTGGCGTCGCTGTTCGTGGGGGGCGAGGAGACCCGCGTGCTCGACGCCACCATCAACCACCTGTGCCCGCCCGACCAGGACGTGGGCGTGTGCGGCGTGTGCCAGGATCCGAACCCCTTCAACTGCCCGTGTGGAGGGCTCTTCCAGGAGGACCTGCTGGAGGTCGAGGGCCTGCACTTCGACCAGCCCGAGGGCGACGTGTGGGGCACCTCGTGGCGCGAGGTATCGTTCCAGTTGCCGTTCGCCGGCATCCGCCCCGTGCACCTGCGGCTCGAGGTGCGCGATCGAGGCGACAGCCACCTCGACAGCGCGGTGCTGCTCGATCGCGTCGAGCTGCAATGACCCGAGTGGCGTCCGTGCCTTGATTCCGGGGCCCGAGTCCTTATGCTTGGCCGCGTCGACAGAGAGGGACGTCTCCCATGCACAACGTCGTGATCATCGGTTCGGGACCCGCCGGGTGTACCGCCGCCATCTACGCTGCTCGCGCCAACCTGGAGCCGCTGGTGCTGGAGGGCGCCGAGCCGGGAGGCCAGCTCACGATCACCACCGACGTCGAGAACTTTCCGGGCTTCCCCGAGGGCATCACCGGGCCCGAGCTCGTCGAGAACATGAAGGCCCAGGCCGAGCGCTTCGGCGCCGAGTTCCGGTTCGGCGTGCTCGAGCAGGTCGACTTCTCGGCGCGGCCCTACACGCTGACCGTCGACGGCGCGACCCTCCAGGCCCGCACCGTCATCATCGCCACCGGCGCCTCCGCCCGCTGGCTCGGCCTCGAGAGCGAGCAGCGCTTCCGCGGCCGCGGCGTGTCGGCCTGCGCCACCTGCGACGGCTTCTTCTTCAAGAACCAGGCCATCGCCGTGGTGGGTGGCGGCGACACGGCGCTCGAGGAGGCCACCTTCCTCACGCGCTTCGCGAGCAAGGTCACGCTGATCCACCGGCGCGACGAGCTGCGCGGCAGCAAGGTCATGGCCGAGCGCGCTCAGAGGAACCCCAAGATCGAGTTCGTGTGGAACTCGGTGGTCGACGAGGTGCTCGGCGACGACGAGAAGGGCATGACCGGCCTGCGCGTGAAGAACCTGAAGACCGGCGAGCGCACCGAGCTTCCCGTCACCGGGCTGTTCATTGCCATCGGCCACACGCCCAACACCGAGCCCTTCCGCGGGCAGCTCGAGCTGGACGCCGGCGGCTTCATCGTCCCGCGCGACATCGTCTGCACCAGCAAGCCCGGCGTGTTCGTGGCCGGCGACGTGGCCGACTCGCGCTACCGCCAGGCCATCAGCGCCGCCGGTACCGGCTGCATGGCGGCCCTCGAGGCCGAGAAGCTGCTGGAGGCCGAGGGCGAGTAACCGGAATTCGATGGACCCCCGCTTCGCCGCCTACCGCCTGTTCCCCACGGCCGGTGCCCCGGCCCTGGTGGTCGACGGCGTGCTCATGCACCGTCGCACGGGCACGACGCCCGATCGCGAGGCCCAGGACAAGGTGAAGGCGCTGCGCATCCGCGGCGGGCGCGTGCTCGATACCTGCGCCGGGCTCGGCTACTCGGCGATCGCGGCCGCCATGGCCGGCGCCCACGTGCTAGCCGTCGAGTACGATCCGGGCGTGGTGGCCGTCGCGCGCACCAACCCGGCCAGCGCGGCGCTGTTCGAGCACCCCGCCATCGCGCTGGTGCTGGCCGACTCGGTCGAACTGGTGGCGGCGATCCCCGACGGCTCCTTCGCCGCGATCCTGCACGATCCACCGACGCTGTCCCGTGCCGGCGACCTGTACTCGGGGGCCTTCTACCGCGAGCTGTACCGCGTGATGGCGTGGCGCGGACAGCTCTTTCACTACACCGGCGAGCCCGGCGCCGCTCGCGGGCGCGACGTGGTCTCGGGCGTCGTACGCCGGCTCGAGCAGGCGGGCTTCCGGGCGCGCGTGGAGCCGCGCCTGGCCGGCGTGCTGGCCGAGAAGCGCGCCCGGTAGTATCGTCGTTGTCGCACCTTGGGTCGTGAGGCCGCCCTGAACCCGTACGTAGCACGCACCGCGCTGGTCGTCGGCGCTTCGTCGGCGCTGGGATCCGCGCTGGCCGCCGCGCTGGTCGCCGAGGGTTGGCGCGTGCGGGCCTGCGCACGCGATCCGGGTAGGCTGCCCGCCGGCGGTCTGCGGGTCGATCTGGCCGACGCCGCTGCGGTCCGTGCCCTGGCCGACGACGTGCGGGCGGCGCCCCCTGATCTGCTGGTGTGGGCCGCGTCGCGCTTCCAGCCCGGACCCTACGATCGCGTCGCAGCCCTCACCGACCTGGCCGTGTGCGCGCTGGCCCCGTACGAGGTGGGCCTGGCGCACCTCGAAGGGGCGGTCCGGACAGACCTCGCCGTCACGCAGCTGCACCTGGCCGACCTGGCCGGCGACGAGCCCTTCCTGGGCGCGCCGGCCTACAGCCTGGGACGCGGCGCCGGGCGGGCGGCCCTGCGCCTCCTGCAGCGCCAGGCGCCCGCCGCCTCCAGCGTGGTCGTGCTGCGCCTGGGGCTGGTCGACGTCCCTGGGCGCGAGCGCGCCGCCGAGGCCGACCTGGCCGCCCGCGACACGGTGCTCGGCCGGCGCGCCACGATCGACGAGGTGCTCGCCGCCGTGCGCGCCGTGCTGGCGCGACCCTCGGCGTTCCGCGGCGCGTGGCTCGACGTCGACGGCGGCCTGGCCCTGCGGGCCCCTGCTCACCGCCCCCTCTCCCCGCCCCGTGAATAACGGGCTCCGGTGCGCGTCGATCCGGACGGTAGCGATCCTCCACCGGAGGTTGCCATGCTGACCCGGACGATGCTCTTCTCGTCGTTGCTCGTGATCCTCGTGTCGGGGTGCGTGTTCGTCGAGCCGCCGTACTACGAGGAGACCTCCTACGGCTGCTGGGACGACGCCGACTGCGGCGCCGGGTACGTCTGCGCCAGCGACGGGTCCTGCCTGTGGGCCAGCGGCTGCTGGTCGGACAGTGACTGCCCGTGGGGCACGACCTGCGCCAGTGACGGCGCCTGCTACGAGGCGTCGAGCGGCTGCTGGTCGGACAGCGACTGCCCGTGGGGCACGACCTGCGGCAGCGACGGCGCCTGCTACGAGATCGGCTGCCGCGACGACTGGGACTGCGCACAGGGCTACACCTGCGAGGCGGACGGCACCTGCGTGGCCCACGTGCTGGTCGACTGCCGCGACGACCGCGACTGCGCGGCGGGGTACTACTGCGCCCAGGACGGCGCCTGCACCTCGTACGGTTGCCGCTCCGATGCCGAGTGCCCCCAGGCCACGTTCTGCGCGGACGACGGCGGGTGCTACGAGAAGGTGGCCTGCGGTCCGACCCTCCGTTGCGCGCCCGGGTACGGCTGCGTGTCGCCCGGCTGGTGCTCGCCGGACCTGTACGGCTGCCAGGTCGACGCCGACTGCCCGTACGCCGCGTTCTGCGGCACCGACGGCCTGTGCCGCGACGCCATCTACTGCTCGGCCGACGGTCAGTGCCCCTATCCCCAGTACTGCGCCATCGACGGCACCTGCCGCTGAGCGTCCCCTCTCCGCCGCCTCCTCTCGAAAACATGACATGCCGGATCG